>Ga0209979_1000041_pt1 | contig 230701 bp, 240 predicted proteins | sample AnhtaG_FD_183114 | JGI IMG/M metagenome (GOLD analysis project Ga0209979, IMG submission 183114) | Deep subsurface microbial communities from Anholt, Denmark to uncover new lineages of life (NeLLi) - Anholt_01485 metaG (SPAdes) (version 2) | ecosystem: Environmental > Aquatic > Marine >...
CGTCCTGTAACAAAACTGGACCACGTTCACCGACGGTTAACGAATTCTGGTTATCAGTGATCGGGACTCCTTGGTTCGTAGTCAAATGTTTCTTTTTTTCCATGACAGTATCCTCATATAAACTAACTATCTTTTCTTGTATATATAAGTGGTTTCGATCTGCACACGCGCGCATTAAAATTTAAAAGTTGGTTGGGTTAAAATTTAGTCCAACCAACCAACTGCATTTGATAGCTGACGCCTGTAGGTGAATAGCACATGCATGCATGTCAGAGTTGGACGTTAAACGCTGTATGCATGCATGCGCCATAGAACCATCGCTACTGCGGCTACAATCCATAGGATACCACATGTGACAGCCAAGCGAATGACTAGTTGACCTATGCCCCAATGATGCCAGGGGTCAAAGTCAATGTAGCCATCAATGAAATCTTGGGTAAAGCCTCTATCCAGGTATCTCTCTGTCGTTTCTTGAATGTACCTTTGATAGCTAATAGTGTGCAGTATCGTGAGGATGATAGGGACCCCAGCTAACAGCACAAGTATCAGTAGCCCAAACTGTTTCCATTTCATCCTGTACAGGCACATAAGCCTCAACAATCCTACGTGCATGGACTTTCGTTTTCTATCATTACTTCATCTTTCTACTGAATTTCAGAACCTTTAAAGTCATCGACATGCGCGTGCAACGTAGACATGCATGCATTTTAGTATAAGTTCTAATAATGCGTGCATTAGGTGAAGTTGTTGAAAACAAAGCTTCTAGATGGAGAAGAAATCTTTAGAGAGATTAAAGGGGTTCTTAGTAAGAACGAGGTGGAGGCAGAGTGTGTATGTTATTTGACAAATCGTAGGTTAATCTTTGAACTAATTAATCGTGAAGAAAAGCCTGAGGTTGAGATCAATTTGAAGAAATTAATCACCAGAAGCGTAATTGGTGGTGTGTTAGCAGGACCAGTGGGCGGAGGATTGGGAGGGGCCAGCAGTGTGGAGGTGCGCACTGGTGAAGCACTATCAGATGTTTCTGTCTTTTGGGCTGATGAGGTGATAAATCTCGATTTAGGTGACAAGGATCTTGAGGTGACTTTTCAAAAAGGCAATGGACATACTCGACGTGTTCTATATAGATCGGAAAAGCCATCTGAATGGCTGACAAAGGAAGAGAAAGAGAGAATAGAAACGTTAGTTCAATCTTCAAAAGATATGCACGCACAGGTGAATGCTCTAATAGACAGATATGCAACGAAGGGATACCTAAACCCGAAATCGAAGTTGCAGTCTTGCATTTCAGCAAAAATGCAATCAGGGAAGACGAAGAAGCAAGCAATCAAAGAACTCTACGAGTGCGAAGAAACAAGCGACTGACCTAATGCGCGCACAATGGTTAAATGCAATCAAAAGCCAAAGTCGATAACGGTCAAAAATGACAATCTTTAGCATATTTGCAACCATAATAGGATAGGTGCTGTAGCAAGCTTGTTTCTAGGCATATTCACGTGGAACATACCGCTTATGGCTTCTGGCTGCCTTAATCTGTTGCATGCTTACACATGGAGCCTAGTTGATGATATGAGGAAAGAACTAGATGAACTCAAAAGAAAGAGCTAAAGGTTTTGTGTGCAGGGTTGGACACATGCATGCTAGAAAATTCTTTCTAGATACAAGTGCTTTGATTTGCCTTTCCGGCTTACAGGGTTCGGATCTACAGGATTTCAGAAGTCGAATAGAAGAAAGCAATTCAGAGTTAAGCACCACACACATACAAGTAGATGAAAAAACCAAACATGTAAAATTCCACGAAAGCGTGGTCAAGAAGAATTAGAAAAAAGTGCAAAACTACCAGAAAAAAATAGGCATAGCTCTTAAGTCACTTGGAGAAAGAAAAATTATCGTACATCTTGAAGATACGAAGATAACTGTGGTTGGTGTATCCAGGATCGGCTATACCGAGTTTGGCGGTGAAGAGATTGGAAAGCTCTATCATGTGCTCCGAAAACAAATAGCCGAGTGTGAGAAAACCAGGGGAAATCTAAAAACCGTATTGAACATAGCACGTGACGCTGCTATCGCTGTATCTGCTCTGGATCATGACTTTCTAGTTACATGTGATAAATGCCTTTCTGATAGTTGGCGTGGCGTGATCGGCAAACATGGAATACTTAAGCAACAATTCCAGGTTCCTGAAGTTATCTACGCGAAGCCTATTCCCAAGCAAGTAGCAGAACAAATGCTAGCTCCCCTGCATTAGTGTTGCGCATGTAAGCCTCTTTTCATTCTCTACGTTGCAAAATGCAGGTTCTCACCAGATTTCTTTCTTCCAAATGTTGTATGGACATTGACGCCAACAGTAAGTGGAACCTTTGAAGCTACAACCTTTACATTGCACAGTAGAGAACATGCGAGATTTCAAAAATCGTTGCTTCTCCTATGGAGTTCTAAGGTTAGCGTGTTATAAGAATCCTTTTAATTTTCATGTGAGCAACAGTAGATACATGCATCTCAATGCGTGCACGCAATAATCAGTCAGCCACAGCCCACGCTTTATAGGTCATAGTCAAAGGCAAAAACAAATGGCTAACTATAATACAGAACGCAAGTCAACCAAATAGAAAAAGTTAAGTCGTGTGAAATACAAGTTCCAAATAGATCAAAAATGAATAGCATTGTTATTCTTTGTGGCGGAGATAGTTCTGGAAAAACTGCCACTCTAAAGGGTTTTTTTGGAGTCAACAAACGTAACAGAAGTCCTTCGTCTTTTATTGACAGGAAACTTGACGGTAAAAGAATATGTGCAGTTAGCTTTGATTCACCTCAAGAGCACGAAGATTTCTGTAAGGTTAACGATGTTCAAAAAAACATCAATGGACGGATACGAGAATGCAATGAAGAAACTAAAGGTGACCCATACATTTTGATTGTTCCATTCACAATGAGCACCAGTGAAGCAGATAGAAAAAAATTAAATAAAAACTGTATTCTCAAGCCTATCGAAGAGCTAAAGAAAAGTTTCATTGTTTTTGTCATCTATTTGAAGAAAAAGAATGCTAAACTTCTTGCAGAGAAAGACGCTTTGATGAAGGGAATAACATCGGTTGTAATTGAGACTACTAAAGATGATTATGATAAGTCAACAGAGTTAGAGAAATACCTAAAGGAAAGAGTCATAAAGTCGATGTAATGGTTTTTCATCCCACGATGCATGCATCCGAAGAGTGAGCTAACGTGAAAGAAGCGTGGAATGGCAAAACATGTAAGAAGAACTGTATCAATCTTGTGAGAGAAGAGTGATGTCAGAGTTTGGATGCTTAATAAGTGATAAAAGAGTCTGTAAGCCCGACTTCAAGAAGGATTTAGTTTTTATCATTGGTTCAGGTAGCCCTGAGTTTACAGATGACCTCAATGTTATCATAGAAGTTTTGGACGGAAAGGGGCTAAAGGGTGATTTTGCCCTCTTGAACGACGAAGAAAAAGGTTTTGATGCTTTCTGTAACAAAATCTGCTCTCAGATTCTAAATTCTCAGTTTTGTATCGTAATGCTCAATGACCCCATAGCTTTAGAGTATATTGATAAAGCAACAAAAGAAGACAGAATCTTTCGGGCTCCACGACCAAATGTTTACTATGAGTATGGAATTGCCGTTGCACGAAAGAAGAGAATTATTCCCCTCATCCGTGGAGAAATGATGCCACTGCCTTTTGATGTCCAGCACCTTGATGCTATTGTCTACAACAATGAAGAAGATTTGAAGAACCAGCTTAGAGATACTATAGACGCAACTCTCGGAAAGCCAATCAGAGAAGATACAATAAAGAGCCCAGAACTTGAATTGGCTCTCCTTGATGGTGAAGGAAATCCTGCGAATAGCATCGTTGTATCTCCTACATTTACTGTTGTAAAAAAGGAAAAAACATCCTCTCCTTTCAAGGCAACTGCTCAACGACCATGGTTTGTCAATATCAATCCTAAGCTGTATGGAATAAGGGAACCTTCTGAAGACCTCGTGCCAATAAGAATATCAATTGCAAATGAAGGCGAAGTAGTAGCAAATGGCGTTAAAATTTTTTTACATTTTCCCAAAGAGAGTGAACTGTTCTCTAAGCATGAGGTCCTTGATGGCTTAATAACCTCAATTGCCAGGGCAAGACCGACATATGGAGGGCTCTCTGTTGACCCAGCAAATAGAACAGAGGCAAGAGCTTGGATAGATGAATTAGGCAACGACATAATCATCGACAAATTTGATGAAGTATACGTAAAATTCCGCTCAGAAGAGTATGAATGCAAAATAAAGGCTTCTGTTACTCAATATAATTTTCCAACGAAAGATTTTGAGTTCGTAGTTGCTGTTAAACCGCAAATCAAAGAAAAAATCGAGTATGTTTACGAAAAGCCAGCACCAGAAGACTTTGACATAAAAGTGTTAGAAGAGCGTATCAAGGATTTAGGAAAAGAAGATGAACAAAAAACAAAATGAATTCTATCGAAATAGAATCAAGACGAGAGCCTTGAGATGCATGCATAGCATAATGAATGCGTGCATGGCTATGGCTCTTGTTATTTGAGTTTTTTCACCCTTCGGATTATACACTCAAGAGCATCCGATGCTCTTCTCATTGAGCTTCGAGAAAAATTCTCAGCAGTTCCACCACCAAAGGATGTAGGTGCAGTTGGGCTTGTCCATTTCTGATTCTCAAAATCATAGTCAGCATATGTGAACACATTCTTCCAATCCACATCAAATTTTGAGATGGAAATATCCCAATCTGCTATTGTTGAAACAAAATCAGCATTCTGCCAAATAGCTCTTAGAGAAATCAGGTTCTTCGCTTTGTGGTTGCAGAACCTCTTAACCCATTGATTTCTCGTAACTACCTTCTCTCTTGATTTGTAATCCATCAATAGCAAAGCCTTGCCTGATTCTTCGTAAGACAACATAGAAAGCAGAACAGATGATTGGTATCTTTTATTATCATAGAGGAATACCGCATCATTCAGGTATCTTGTAGCATTATCAATTGCCTCTTGGATGCCTTCATCAAATTTACTCAAAGGGATAGAAGATGACATACCACTGAACCTCAATTCTATCTATGCAAGTGTTTTCCTCAAAAGCTCTCTGCAAACAGGCTTAAAAAAAAGGGGAGATGCGGGGGATGTCGCCATGCTTAACTTAAATTAAGCTTTACGTCTAACCTGGAGAACTTACGTATAATGGCGACGGCAGGGCTACTTGCGTTTTCTAAAGATTTCATGCATGCATGCCACAAGTCTGTGCCTTGTAGGCTCAAGTCACCAGTGGATTTCCTCATTTTCCTCTTCGTTTGGGTTCCTCGACGAAAGCAAGGACGAGAAACAAGGAAAACAGCCCGATGGCGCCGCTAATAAAGAATGGGATGCCAGCTCCTCTTACAATAACGTTGCCGAGCCATGGGAGTTTGAAAGTTTGATACCTATAGAGCTCATAAATCCATGTGGACAAGATGGGTCCCAAGATTGCGCCCAAGCTGAAGAAGGCAGCCAGTCTTCCAAAGAGTTTTCCTCTTACCTTTTCCGGTATCAAGTCTGCTCTCAAGGCTCTGGATGCTGGCATAGCTATGTTGTGACCGAAAGATCGAAAAATCGTTACTCCAGACGCAGAAATTAGGTCCGGCGCAAAGGGAAGAGATATGTTGGCCAGTCTGGCAGGAAGGCTGCCTAATGCTATTATTGGTTTTCTGCCAATTTTGTCAGATATTTTCCCAGCATAGAAATTACATGTTAAACCAACGAAGCCTGATATGGTTAGTATGACGCCGATTTGAAGTGATGTTGCATTGAAGATGTCTCCGAAATATAGTACACTTATAGGGATGATGAAACCGACTGCGAATCCAATAGAAAGTGATGAAAGGTAGAGGACCCTAAGCGAGGACCTCACCTTCTTGCTTATTTCCAAGCCATCTCTTTTTTGGATCACTTTCTTTGGCGAGGCGACCTTTCCTCTTGTCTCTTTGAGCCCCCACCAAACCAGAAAGAAGGCTATAAGGGCGAGAAGGGAGTCAACGAAGAAGGGCACTCTGTAACTCCATTCAAGCCCCAGATTAATTATATCATTGCATAGAAACTGGATAGTACCTCCAAAGATTGGTCCCAGGTTAAATCCGATCATGCTTAAGGTCAGATAGAATCCTAAGGCTTCACCTATTCTTTTCTTGGGCACCTGGTCTACCAAAGAGGCTTCAGATGGAGCAGCCACAGCAGCCGTGGCCACTCCGTTCAAGATTCTTATTACTAATAGGGGGGCCCAGCCCCAGATGACGCCTGTTAAAGTACCTAAAACGACATCCGCGAGTAAACCGGCTTGGATCATTTTTTTTCTGCCGATTCTGTCTGATAAACTTCCGAATTTTTGGGAGAGAGTAGCATTGGCTGCGGTGAAAGCGGCGGTGAAAAAGCCAATGTAAGCAACTGATGCGCCAGAAGCTGAACGTAATTTGGGAAATAAGTCATGGGCAGAGCATACGCGAGGTTTTCCACCAGGGCGGCCAAGGAGAGAATTATCACACTGGATGAATAGAGTTTTGCAGCTCGCATACCATCCCTTCTTGAAGAGTGTTATCAACTGAACTCTAAGAAGATAAGGATTAGCTTCACCTTGCACGTTCAATAGAGACTCGCATTACTCGTATTTCCCACTCATATATTCTATGGCTTTCTGCTGTTCTTTTAGTCTCGAAACGGAATACTACTACGGTAATATCCGCGCGCGCTTATGGTAAGGCATGCATGCATGCATGCATGCGCGTGCGAGGCCACTCACATATCGAATATTACCACGATAATATCCACATGACTCATCACACAATGAACAACCTTGTAGAACCATAAAGTTCAAAATCCAACCTGATAGCGGGCGCTTTTTTCTTGTTTAATCGTGCCCGTCAGTTATCGCACACAAATCCTTGTGGAAAGGTTTAAATGAATGGGCTGGTTGAATAAACCATCTTTTCGATGGGAATCTGAAATTTTGCAGAATATACGCAGCTTAGTGATAAATATTGGAAACGAGAACCCAGAAAACCAAATGAAATGTTGTTTATGCTTCCCCCAGAAAAACAGGATGAAAAAACAAAATGAATAACGATAAAAAAGCTCTGATCTCTGGCGGGTTGCCAATCTCAGAAGTTGAACCTGCGAAGGTTCAGTGCTGCCCAGAATGTAGTAGCACACGGCTTATGCGTGATTACGAGTGCGCCGAAATAGCTTGCATGGCCTGCGGCTTTGTAATAACCGCAAAAATAGCTGACAGGGGGCCGGAATGGAGGGCTTTCGATAATGAACAGAGGGCGAAACGGACAAGGGTTGGCGCTCCATTAACCTACACGATTCACGACAAAGGCTTATCCACAATGATTGACTGGCGCGACCGAGACGTTTACGGAAAAAGCCTGCCACCTGGACAGAAGGCTCAGATGTACCGTCTTAGAAAATGGCACCGCCGCATAAGAGTTTCGGATGCAACAGAACGTAACCTCGCCTTTGCACTGTCAGAAATCAACAAAATCGCTAACAACCTGAACCTTCCCAAAAACGTCCTTGAAACAGCCTCAGTCATCTACCGAAAAGCCGTCAAAGAACGAATGATACGAGGAAGGTCAATTCAAGGCGTAACTGCAGCGGCGATCTATTTGGCTTGCAGGCAATGCAAACTCGCCAGAACACTGGAAGAAATAGCGCAAGCATCAGCGATGAAAAAGAAAGAAGTCGGTCGCAGCTACCGTTTCCTAATCACGAAGCTTAACACACACGTGGCGCCTGTTAAGGCAAGCCAGTACATAGCCAAATTTTCAAACCATTTAACGTTGCAAGGGAAGACGGAAGAGATCGCCTACAAAATTTTGACGACTGCAAAAGAACTTAAACTTACCTCTGGTCGTGGACCCACAGGTATGGCTGCTGCAACATGCTATATAGCTTCGACATTGACGGGTGAAAAGAGAACGCAGAGGGAAGTAGCTGAGATAGCACAAGTAACTGAGGTTACCATTCGAAATCGCTACAAAGAACTTGTTGAGCGGTTGATGTTCCAGATGATTCTTTAACACCCTTCTCACGCGTAGCCCCAACCCCTCTTACTGTTGTAATATCCGCATGCAAGCAAGCAAGCAAGAGCAAAAAGAAATGAATCACGCTGCCCGATAGATACTACTCGTATTTTCGGCTCATATACGCTATCGCCTTCTGCTGCTCTTTCTTAGCAGTTCCCAAGTAACTGTTCAAGGCGTAGTGCTCTTTATTCCACTGAAGCTTTTAAGCCGGGTCAAGCTTGCAGTGGGATCCTGAGCTATTTCTGTGAGCCTGTTCAACCTTAGATGCATGCATGTATCTCAAACAGAAAAAAGGGGAAAATGCGGGAGATATCACCACCAACTATTTAATCTGTTGTTTGTCTAAATATTGTAAGTAAAAATCTACGCATTTTTGGGTAGCTACTCTTAAGTAGCTAAGCTCAGATAACCGATTCTCTAAGGGAGGCGACTGTCACGCGCTTCGATAGACCCGCAATAAAGATAGCTGGTGCCGCTGTATTAGCAGCGCTATCAGTGATCATGCAGATTCTGCCGCCTCTATTTGTGACGCCTTGGTTCATGCGCATAGATCTCGTCGCTATTTCCTGGGTCTTATGCTGGATTCTGTTTGGGTTTAAAGCCGGCCTTCTTTGCTTGCTGATCAGCGTACCACTTGTTGGCGTTATTGGTCCGTTCGCTGGGGGCTGGGTTGGAGCTATCATGAAATCGGTCTCGAGCATCTGGATGTTCGCAATTCCAGCATTTTTTGCATGGAAAACAGGCGGAACAAACCGTCTTCTAGAAAACAAGTGGGCTTATGCCTTTAGTGGCATTCTTGCAATCGTTGTTAGAGATATAGTTTGTATATTCTTCAACCTTTACTTTGCCTTGCCCGTTTTCTTTGGGATGACCATAGATGATATTGTCTTTATGTTCTCGACTCCTGGTTTCCTAAGTTTTGTTGGGCATTCACTAGGTCTAGTTGGTCTTGGAGCCTATGTTATAGAAGTTGCCTTCTGGAACACTATACAGGGAATAATGGACATCTATGTTTCCTTGATAATCGGAGTTATCATTTTGCGAAGGTTTCCTGAGATAACGAAAAAATAAACAATCAGCGTGCATGCGAAGCTGAAAGTGATAGACTAGTTGGAATTATTTGATAACCTAGCTGCTTCCATGTATTCAGCGAACAGTAGATCATCCTTTTCTGGGAAATAAACAAAGGCTTGTCCAACTTTCTCGTAGAGTAGCTTCATTATCTGAATCTCAACAAGTTTAGATCCATGGCCGAAGATTTGTTCAAGAGCATTGGAAAACTCTTCAATCCTGTTAGGGATCTCCGACCTTTTAATCTTGAAAGTTTTTTCCAGATGAAAGTAGATCGCCTGCTTCGGCGAATCTCCTAATGAAGACAACCCCTCATCTACTGCTTCTAGCACAAGTTTGTTAAACTCACGGTTACACAGCGGTGATACTTCTTTGGCACAGACTCTGATGTTAGTATCACGTTGCAAGTTAGGCTTGCTGGATATTGGATGCAAGCACACTCTGTATATGTACCAGTTGGTCGTGAATTCACGTTTCATCAACTTCGCCTCTTCTTGTAGTTTTGTTGAACTGTTCATGTGTTCCACCCGTATACATATCGTATCGTATGATTTAATATATCGATTATTTCACTGCCCGATATATATCGAAATTCGATATATGAACGCGCACATTCACTCGACCGTGTTCTATAGGATTGTAGGGATCGCAGGCATTGAACAAGATTTTAGCATTGTCAAAAAAAGAATTCAGACTGGAAAAATCGGTAAGAGACAATATTTGAACGATTTGAAGACTAGGATTTCAAGAAAAGGCTGAACCCGTATTTTGAAAAGAGGGTTGAGGTTCCTAGGATCAGAATAGGTAAAAGGCAGACTATGAGACTTTGATCAACGAGGAGGCTTTGTTGCTCGCGAAATATCTTAGGATGAAAGGAGGACATGGGTTCCACGGTTTGCTCTTCCAAAATAGCGCGCGATATACATAGGATGATAGATGTTATGCGCGCGTTCATTCTGCGCATTTGATGTATGTGGGAGCTGCGGCGCGCGCTAGAGTCTATGAAGCATTTAATTGATGCTTTCTTTGTAATAATTCTATCATGAAAAAATATGGACAGGTATTGTTGTATCTTTTTTGGCTTGAACTAAAGAGAATTATATTTGGAGTAAAGTATTCTGCAGAAGTTGATGTGACGGATAACTGTAATCTTAGATGTATACATTGCTATCATTTTCACGGTAAAGACGATTTTAAAACACAAGAACTATCCATACATGTTTGGGAAAAAAGGTTCAATGAACTCTACAAGTCAGGAATAAGGAACATTCTTTTGGTTGGAGGTGAGCCTGCGCTCAGGATTGATGTTCTTATGCTCGCTGACAGAATATTTCCTTTTGTTTACGTTATTACAAACGGAACAATAAAGATACCAGAAGAATTCAATCATAGATTATATGTTTCAATAGATGGGTCTAGAAAAACAAACGATTCACTCAGAGGGAAGGGTGTTTTTTCAAGAGTAATGAAAAACTATTCAGGGGACAAACGTGTTGTTATCAATATGACAATCACGAGAGACAATTACAAAGAGCTTGAGGATGTTGTAAAAATTGCAAAAGAGAGTGGTTTCAAGGGTGTTGTGTGTAATATATGCGCAGGTGGAACCGATGTTAGTGTTCCCATGGTTGTAAGAAAAAAAGAGAGAAAAACTATAATAAAAGAACTGAAACGAGTGAAGGCATCATACCCAAAAGATTTTCTTTTGAGCAAAGCGATGATAAAATGGTATGAATACCCAGATCATAGGGGGTTATGCCACTGGGGCGATGAAGTATTACATTTTGATGTTTCATGGAACAGAAGAAGGTGTTTTGGAAACAATGCGGACTGTTCCAATTGCGGGTGTCTGGCCGGGGCCTTTCAGAGTCCTCTAAGAATGCTAAGGCATCTAAGAGAGATGATGAAAATAGCTGTATGTTCATAAGCGAAACTTAATGATGCACGCGCAAAGAATACTTCATGACACATCAAATTTCTTATTTTACAACCCTATTGACTGTCTAAACACTTCTAAGTTGACGCTTCCGGCTTTAAAGGTGTTGCCCGTTGCAGCGTTGTTGGCTATCAAGACTGCTGGAGCGAATAGGTCAGGATCGATTCGACGAAAGTCGTAGTTAACTTCCTTGAAGATTTCAAAGAACGGTTTCCCATAGCTTTTAGAGGTTGAAGATGACGCTTTATTCACTAATTCTCTCAGCTTTTCATCATCGTCATAGCGTATGGTATAACAAGCCACACCTGCATACAAGATTGCGTCATTCGTTCTTCCCATAGCTTCAGCAAATTTAGGGTGTACTGGTGCAATAGGTGCGTATCCCCACGCGTGCATTATTAGTTTTGGGTCAAGTCCCAGTTTGGTTAACTTATGTATCCCTGTTTCTACGATTCTTCCAGAGATTTGTGTAGACCCACTTATGGTTGTTGTTGGAACCAAAATCAAGAATAAACGGTCACGAGTGACGTCGCATTGGCTAGAAATATAGGTTATTACACTTTCAGGCGGCTCCATGTTTGTTTCAAGCACAAGCACTGTCACATCAGCTTTGTCCCTGTAGTTTATCTTTTCATAAATTTCTCTAGGCTTCAAAGCTAACGCACGAGCGGGACCAGAACCTATGGCGCTGAAATTGTCCATATTGATGTGCCATCCGCCAAATTGAGATCCCAACGTCGCTACCGCTGGGTGGTCTGTGTATACAAATATTGAAGGGACTTCAAGATCCTTATACTGTTTATAGAAAATCTCTGCGTGGCCATAGCCGCCGAGACATATCTCCGTTATAATTTGGCCAGCGAGGAATCCTCCTCTTGCTTTGATTCCGGCGTCAATTAAAGTTGTACCTGATTTTGTTTCTTTAACTGCAACTCCATACTTTTCAGCGTCGTCGCAAAGGTTCTTTACGAATGGCCATGCGGTGTGATTTACACTTAGTTGAGGTGCAGACATTTTTTTCACTCTAGATATTTTTCGTAAAATTTTAGGTGTGGGTTTTGAATTTGCGAAACGAACAACTTTCCATTACCATCTTCAGCTAAGTCGCCAACAAACTTGTAGAACGGCCCTTTAACAATTTCTCCGTTTATCTTAACTTTGGACTTAATGCTGTCAACTGTAAACGTAGGAAGAATTGAGGGTGTATGGCCGCAAACAACGATTTTTCCTCCACTCATTTGAGCCCCAGTTCGTCCTTCCGAGTTTCCTTGAACAATTATTGTTCCGTTTCTCATGTGGACGCCCACAAACTGTCCAACGTTTCCATCTATTCTGATTAGTCCGCTTCTCATGAAACATCCAACTTCATTTCCAGCATTTCCCTGTATAATGATTTTTCCTCCATTCATTCCGTGGGTGCTTCCGCGATAGGCTGCTCCAATGTAATCACCTGCATCTCCTTTGATTTGAATGATACCTTTTTTCATCATGCATCCGGTCCATGAACCTGCGCTACCCGCAACTACTATTGTGCCTCCTTGCATTTCTTCACCGAGGTGCATGCCTGTGTCGCCGTCGATAATTATTTTACCCGTAGACATTTTAGCGCCGATCCTTCGAACTTGTTTGACATCTCCCAAAATCCGTATAGTCATTTCTTCTGACTGGTTATTTGCGTTATATTCTATTTTGAAAAGTTGGTCGAGCGTTCTCTTTTGATTTCCTTCCCAAATTTGCAGCTCAGCTATTTTACTGACTGATTTTTCAGCGAAAATGTCAGGTGTGATGCATCGGGCGTCTAGGGGAGCTTTGAATAAACGTTTCGGATAGAGCGTAATCATGAGTTCTAAACCTCAGCCTTAACCGAGATAGGAGCAGAAGCAGCTAAGAAGCTTTCAGGGATTGAATAATTCTCGTACTCAACAGTCCAGTATTCTCGAAATTTTCGTTTCATATCATCCGCAACTTCCATCGGCGATGAAAGTTGTGGGTTGACCCAGAACGTTTTTCCACGAACCGACTTTACAATTTTTCCATCTTTCGCCACGATTTCACCGTTTTTGATCGTGTACGCAGCGTTTTCGAAAGCCTTGCGAACCACTTTGTATTTTCTAGAAGGATCAACTAGCTCAGGATTTATGTTATATATAGCTATGTCAGCGTCTGCCCCGATTCCAAGATGTCCCTTCTGTGTTAGGCTTAAGGACTTTGCTTGACCAGCACGTGTGACTATAGCTATCTCATAAAAGCTATATTCTCGCTTAATGCTTGGGAGCAGACTCTTGTGTCTTGCCCGTTTATTGATTCTTTTCATCGTTATATCCCTTGCATTTCGGCTCATCAACCACGAAATTATTCGAGGGTAAGTGATGAATGGGGCAGCGTTTGGGTGATCGGTTGTTAAGTAGATTCTCCATGGGTCTTCGACTAAGAGACCGAGTTCAAGTCCGATTGACCATTGGATGGAGTGGACATAGCTTTTGCGTCTGTACCTGAAAGGCACGATTCCAGAGCTTGTCTCGGTTTCCACGTCGTGGTTAACCCACTTGTTGCCACTTAGCTGGTAGAGGCCGTATTGAAACGGTCCGTCAGCTGTCATCGTAGTTGTATCGGTGAAAACCACTTGCCCAAGATCAAGCGTTACATGACGGTGGTGATTCACGTATTTGGCGATTTCTTCAGCTCCTGACCTTAGCGTCCGCCAATCAGACCCTTTGAAGGCGCTAAACTGACAGTGAGTAATATGTATTACTGGTTTATCCTCCAAGGCTAGATTCTCGACACTCTTCATCGTGTCCAAAGCTGTGACATAGTTACCAGCTTTTCCAAGATTGTTAGTGTGCACGTGAATGGTGTGAGGCATATGAAGGAGCTTGTTTACTTTGCATAAGCCACGAATAATCTCTTTCGGAGTGATGTTAAAGTGTGGAACAGGGTCGTCAATGTTTCTGACGTTCTGTCCAAAACCCCAAGCTTCTAGTCCACCCGGGTTTACGATCTTTATGGCATAACCTTTCGTGGCAACCATTATCCAAGCTACGTGAGCCGCACATTCCTTAATCATTCCGTCTCGAAGATATTCTAAGACGAACCACCAGTCCCCCAGCAACGGATAGCTGGCCTTGTCAACCATGGGTGTGTCATCGAGCTCCTCATGGGTGTGCCGAGCCTCAAGTGGAGGCATCGAAGGATTCATGATCGTTGTATATCCCATTTTTGCATAACGGTAGCCCGTTGTGAATGTTGATGGAACAGAATAACCCACCCCAGACCTGGTAATGGCTGTTTTTGCTTCTACGTCTCTAAAATGGTCTTCAGGTCGGAGAAGACGACCAGCATTGACTTCCGCACCAGCGATGTGACAGTGAATGTCAACTCCGCCAGGCATAACAATCATTCCAGAAGCATCAATCACCTTTGCTTTTTTCTCATATACTTTTCCAACGATTTTTCCATCGCTGATTGCAAGGTCCATTTTTTCTCCATCTATGCGATTTAGAGGATCGTAAACAAACCCGTTCTTAACAATGAATTTTGTCATTTTCGTTTGCTCCTCAGTCTCCGAACTTCATGAAGGATTCTCTGCAGTATCTCAACATCAGAAAGACAGTTGCTTGGCGGTTCTACAACCTTCTTTAGTGGCAAGGGAACGTGGTCCATGCGGTAGGCAGTCCCCTCTGTCTCGATCCCTACGAAAGTGGATGGAAACACCACATCCGCCATTAACGAAGTAGGAGTTGTTTGTGGGTCAATCACAATAAGAGGATTCTTCACCATGTTTTGAGCTGCTTTTTTTGGGAAATGCGCGACCGGATCTGAAGCGACTACAAGCGCAGCATCCGCTTCCTCTCGGCACAATATATCAATCACCGATGTTTCACCAGGGTTGTACCGTGGATAGCCCTGAGAGAAGTCAACGGCAAAGGGATATCCGGTTTGCCAAGTGAACACGACGTTTGCTCCAGTTACATTGAAATGCCCTCGCATAGGCATGATCAGAAACTTTGTGCGCCTGTTTAGATCGCGAACTAGAGAAAGCGCAGCATCAACGTTTCGAAGCTTACCTTCAGTCATGGTTAGCCCTTGTCCAAAAAAGATAACTCCCATTTTGCATTCTATCATAGCATCAGCAATTTCGTCAAGCGTTTCAACAGGCACACCAGCAACACGGTCAACGTCAAGTTCTTTGTCTGCAATAAGCATACGGAAGGCTTGCAGAAGCTCGTAGTCTTTGTTGGGTTCAACTTGAAGGAAATAGTCAGCTGCATCAGCGGAATGGGTCTTACGGACATCTACGACCACCATCTTTCTTTTCTTCTGGAACATAGTGTAGGGGAGTTCGCGACTGATTTCAGGTGTAGCGAACACGTCGCGTCTAAGGACTAGATTGATAGCCCTTCGAAGTCTCTTTTTGGACAGAATGCCGCCCAATCGTGAGACATATGCTCCCCATGTACTCTTTTGAAATCTACCACTCGAAAATGTAGTGTATCTTTCTACGTGGCGGGGATGAGAGCTCCAAGGGTTGCATCCCCAATAAAAGATGAGGTCCGCTCGATGCCGCAGTTGCCCCAAGGTGCAAGATGCAATGCCGACATCTTGGATGCTCAGAATAGACGGTCCATGGCAAATGGTAGTCGTATTGTCGATAACCCCGCCAACCTCCTCGGCCAGCTCCAGCCCAACGCGAATTGCTTCACAACTTGTAGAACTCCAGCCATACAATATCGGGTAAGTAGCATCTATGAGGATCTCTGCACTCTTTCTAATTGCTTCATCTAAAGAAGCTTCAACTAACTCGCCGTTCTTTCTTACAAGCGGTTTCACGCTTCTGTGATTAGTATAGTCTAAAAACTTGGCTGCACCAACAGCGCATGCGTTTCTAACATCCGTTATAACATTGTTTTTTACAATAACTTCGATGTCATCACAAAAAGAACCGCAGACTGGACAGGTCACTTGGGAAACGACGGGCACTCTTATTCCCTCTTGTAATGTTCTTCAAGCAGATCAAGTATGCTTGACACTCTTTCTTCAAGAGCAGGCTCAATCTCGGCTGGTATCCCCTTTAGTGACGGCATCCCAGTTCCATGGGTTTCTGGGTTCATAACAAGACTTGCCCAAGGACCATAGGGAATGAAAACAACCTTGGGATGCGGTGCTGTCGGCGACTTGACCAGTCTTACGACTACAGAACCGAAATTGGTGATGATTTTGACATTTTTGTTTTCTCTTATTCCAAGAGATTTTACGTCTTCTGGGTCCATATGACAAATCGCCACGCTCTCCTGGTACTCTTCAGAGAGCTTACCGTGTTCCTTTCCCACACCTTGATCGACTGTTCGACCGGTCAACAGTGAAACTTTTAGTTTAGGCATCAGTTTGTCCCAACCGAAAGGATAAGCTTTGACTCGTTAATCAGCTTGAAACGTTTACTCAGCATGATTTAACCTATTAGTGTTATTCATGTTGCTGAACATTAACATACGCTCTTCTCATCTAGACGCAGACAATTGTATGCACCGCATTCCAACTAGCGCTCACTTTTACTCCAGCCTTCCAGTTTTCTGTTTGGATCATATTCGATTCATATATTAGACCGCGGTAGAAACCATCACAGACGCACATAAATCTATGTTGGCAAAACGGTTTCACCAGAAGCCAACTTCATCAAATCCTCTTCTCCCTCAGCATAACCCGAAGCAATTAAGACGTCACCAGCTTTTATCGCAACGTCAGGCTTAGGACGTATCCATTTCCTGCCTCTTCTAATGCTTAATACCCGCATCCCTGTCTCCTCTGGAATCTGAGCAGCTCGCAGAGTTTTGTTTATTAACGAAGATTTTCTAGTTACCTGCACACGAGTCACCGTTTCCTCAGCCTCCTCAATCACAAGCTTCAAAACAGGATGAGGCTCTAACCCTCTCAAAACAACTTCAGCTATCTCCGCAGCAGCATCTGCTATCTTTTCCGTAACAACTCCCAGCCTTATCAAACCGAGGAAATCCTTGGATTCTTTTCGCTTGAACCCGCTTGACAAAACTAAAAGTTCAAACTCTGTGTGCAACTCATCCACATGTTCTTCGAGTTCTTGCACCTCTTCAGCCAGCTCATGGCTGTTAAGAAGAAGTGAGGAGTATGCAAGGTCCATCATGAGTTCAGAGGTGTCTTTCAGCTCCACGAGCTTATCTACAATTTTTTTGAAGGGTCTTTTAGGTGATGCCATAGTTTAATCCTCTAATTTTTGAACCGTTCCACCAGCAAGTCCTTTAAATTCCTCGATGCCCAATGGAGCTCCTCGAGCAACAAGAACATCCTTCTTGTCAACTGTATAATCCTCTTTTGGGTTTATGATCCACTCCTTTCCTCGACGAATTGCAATGATGTCGACTCCAATCTTCGCGGCCAACTCTAATTCCCCCAATTTTTGCCCAACCAAGATTGAACTGGGCTTAACCTCGACTCGGGCTAGTCGTTCCTCAACCTTTTGGAAAGCCTCTCGAACAATGGGATGAATACCGATTTCCTGCAACACTATTGCAGCTATGTCAGCAGCAGCGTCAGAAATCTTGTTAGCTGCGGCAGCCACCACGGAGACTCCGACAAGAGCCTCGGCGTCTTCTGCGTCTCTAGCAGCCAACATGGCGTTCATGCCTAGGATGTAGGCGAGTGTGTCAACATGTTCTTCCAGTTCTAAAACATCTTCAGCGAGTTCACGACTATGAAAAAGGGCTGCAGAGTACGCCAAATCGATCATTAACTCCGATATGTCCTTCATTTCAACGAGTAAGTCTCGAACTGGCATGGGTTTGTACTCAATTTTTTCTAGGCGAACCATGCTGTCAAAAACACTCCAAGCGTAACATAGTCTCGCTACCTAGCATTAAACTGTGCGCATATTAATATTAATGTGGACTGTTATTAATTTTGCAAGAGAACCAAGGCGGTTTATTCAGAAATTAAGTATCGGCTACTAGACATAGTGCGATAAGAAGTACAAAAAAGACGAATATACTTTCCAAGCTACACAACATTCCAGAATTCTTTAGGAGTCACTTTAGCTTTTCTTGCCGAGGCTATGTTATATGGACAAACCTTTATGCATGTTGAACAATCTATGCCATTTTGACACCAATAAAGGTAGCATCGTTCAACATCAACATACCATTTCAACACTCCTGGATTATTGGATCTGCATGCTACTTCAAAGCTTGGTTCATCATCCATAGAAATTGCGCCTGCCTCACAATGTTGAGCGCACAACTTACATTTTCCACAGAATTCTTTTCCGCCGAACTCTATAGGTTTGTCAGGTTCCAAAGGAAGGTTTGTGAAAATCTTGCAGAGTCTCACTCTTGGGCCGTATTGAGGTGTTATCAATAGGCCATTGCGACCTAGTTGTCCAAGTCCAGCATCAATCGCAAGTGGAATGCTCAAGGCAGTGTCATTTCCGCATTGAATTGCTTCATAACCTAGATTTCGGATAAACTCGCCCATGCCTGCAAGTATAAAAGCCATTTTTGAATACCCCACTCCAGTAGCAGCCGCAGCAGGAGCAGCTGGAGAAGTTGCAATCCCATCCGCATCCATTTCAACCGCCATAACAATAACATTTTCGAATTTCTCTGGAATATCAACATCTGCGTATAGCCAGTCTCTATTTAGCTTGCAGATTCCAACCAGCGATGCACCGAAAAGCTTTGCTGCTCGCTTGGTAAAAGTGCTCATCTCGCATGGGTCATCAACTTCATATTTCGTTTTTGTCCAATCAATTCCAATAGTGGCTGCTGGGGTTCCATGCAATTTGATTTTCTTCCAGGAAAAACCACCTTTAAAAGCGTCATGCACTATCCAAGAGGCGTAGGCTAACGCAAAGTCAACTCTTGAATAACCGGGTTTTCCATTTGCAATGATGTCAAACACTTTTTCATCATACATTTGCTTGTAGCCTTTCCATGATGAATCCCACATTACCCTATCAAAAATTGTGTTTTTACGGTCGAAGCGGCGAAGCTCAAATCGATCGATAACGTAGGGCGGTTTTTCAACCCTTTTCACTTTAACTCTGGGAGCTTTGCTTGTTCGATTAGAATTCATAATCTAGCACCTAAAGACATAACGGAATAGAGGCTTTAAGTTGATTTTCTTTCTTTTCTCGGTTCTGTTAACTCTTTATCATGAAAGCTGATATTGTAATGTTTCAGAAATCTTCTACGGCTCTTACACAAGTTTAAACTTCGACATAACAGTTAAGAAGATTAGAACTATTGATATTCAAAACCTCTTGGAACAAAAAAGGGAATGTGCAGGTATGGGACATTGGGAAGGTATGTGTTATCATCAGGATAGCGGCACATTCGTACAAATTGAGGATACATTCGCCGAGATGTTTCCGATGTGGGCTGGAAGAATTCTGGTAACAGCTCACAACAAGAAATGGGCGTTAACAGCAGCGGGTATGGCAACAGGATTCGCTGCTTCCATAATCATGTCTCCAGCAGAAGCCGGAATAGAAGATATCGTTCCATCCAATAAAACTCCGGATGGACGAGTCGGAGCGATAATCCAAATTTACCACAGAACCCGGAGGAAATTGAAGACCCAGATGAGCTTAAGGATAAGTCAATGTGTCATGACCTGTCCTACGACCGCGGCTTTCGACGCGCTGCCCAAAGCTAAGAGAAGATTGAAAGTGGGACGAAGCCTTCGCCTTTTCGGTGACGGATTTCAAAAAAAAGATGTTGTCGCAGGACGTGATGTTTGGCGCATCCCAGTCATGGAGGGAGAATTCGTAGTGGAAGATCGCTTCGGCGTTATGAAGGCCGTTGCAGGGGGAAACTTTTTGATTCTAGCGAAAAGTCGTGATTCCTGTCTTAAAGCGGCGGAGGAAGGGGTAAAGGCTATCAACCAGAGAGCTGAAGGAGTCATATTACCATTCCCTGGAGGCATATGCAGATCTGGATCCAAATCAGGCTCAATGAAATACAAACTTAGAGCATCGACGAATCACCCGCTCTGTCCGGGACTGAAGAAAATTGTGCCTGACACGCAGGTTCCAGACAACGTGAACAGCGTTTACGAAATCGTCATAAACGGTTTGAATTCCAATTTTGTTAAGAAAGCGATGGCCGAAGGGATAAAAGCAGCAGTGAAGGTTTCAGGAGTCGTTAAAATCTCGGCTGGTAACTATGGAGGAAAGCTCGGTCCGTTCCGAGCTTATCTTAAAGAAGTATTACAACTAGCATAGCAGGTGCACAACATGCGATTAATAGTGGCCATAACCGGAGCCAGTGGAGTCATTTATGGCAAACGCATGTTGGAAGTGTTACGGAGCAAAAACGTTGAAACTCACCTCGTAATTAGCAAAGCCGGGGAAAAAGTAATTGAACATGAACTTGACACCTCAAAGAGTAACCTCAAAAAACTAGCTAACTACGTTTATGACATGGATGATTGGACCGCTCCAATAGTGAGCGGATCATTCAAAACGGATGGAATGGTTATCATTCCTTGTAGCATGAAAACACTGGCAGGAATAGCTCATGGATACTCCGACAACATCATTTTAAGAGCCGCAGATGTTACGTTAAAAGAAAAACGAAAACTGATCATCGTCCCTCGTGAAACCCCTTTGAGCGCCATTCATTTACGCAACATGCTAGAACTCGCGGAGGAAAACGTCACAATTGTTCCAGCAATGCCCGCATACTATCACGAACCTAAGGGCATAGACGATCTTGTGGACTTTGTAGTTGGAAAAGTTTTGGATCTCTTGGGAATAAAACACACTCTTACTAGAGGTTGGTCAAATAGAACACCTAAGTGAATCATTTGCATGTTGAATTTTAGGTTAGGAGTAGTTTAGAGACTAATTTTGTTCTGTATGGTCTTTTTGCACATGATGGTGTATAGGATTTTAACATTGTACTAGAATAGATTTTGAGGGGGGAATACTAGCTATTTGTCTAAGTCTCTAGCATGAATGCAACACTATTGGAGTCCTGCTATCAAAGAACTAAGACAAAGAGTATTCAATGCACTAGGAGAACTAGAAGATACTCTATCTCCATAACTCCCTTTTTGTGTAAACATTCTAGAAATATCTCTGTGTGTATCCCTCAAACCGCTGGTTCGACTTTTACTGCTAATCCCCTACAAGTGCCAAACCAACCAAGTGTTCCTGATGGTTCATATGTGAAATTTATGATAGCGTTTGCACCTATAGCTTCTGCTTTCTTCTTCAACTCGTCCATACATTTGTCTGGGTTCTCACTAACCCACATAACTTTCTTTGTAGATATATTACCTATCACTTCGACAACTTTCATTGTAGGGATTTTGTCTGAATCTGAGACAAGTATTCTCATAGTCCTTACCTTCAAATAGAGTATTGTTTCTTAATCCCAATTAATTCTTTTGATGAATGCATTCAATGCACTAAGAGAACTAGAAAAAACTATATCTCCATAACCTCTCTTTTTTCTAGTCTCTACTATATTTCTACGATTATTTCTCTTCAGTTCTGTAACTACTGACTATTGCTTTCTCACATTCAATGGCTTTTCTGAATATGTCTTTTGCTTTATCTGGTTCAATCATTTCTGGAGTCAGTGATTCATGCACAACTTTGTTTCGGTATTTGTTTATTTCTCCTATCAAAGAATTTGTTTTATGGTCAATTATATCTAATTTCTCAAGTATTCTGGATGCCTCCCAAAGCTTTAATCCTTCAAGAAAGGGATGAGGACGTTTAATTCCTTTTTTCTTGAGGTATCTTCTTAATCTAACGATAGAAGAATATTCAAGATGTACTGCAGATAGGACTACACCCTCAAACAAGTTACCTTTCTCAATTGCTTCTTCTAGAATAATGTCAAGAGGACGTACAATAACAATCTTGGGGGGTTTGAGACGCTTAGTCTTTTTTTCACTCATATCCTTCAATTCCATATTCCAACTAGTTCCTTTAGTTCTGTTATAGTTTTTTCCATATTCAACAAAACCGTCATATTATCTGCATCATACGTGTACGTACTTGAACAAGAAGAAGATTATTATTCAAGGTAGACTCCAAATTATTGGGGAGAAGGACATGTCTGACCAAACTTCTACACCTATTCCACCGCCAGAGAAGAAATCTTCTAGGACAGTTTTGATAATTGGAGCATCTCTAGCCACAATTATGATAATTATAGTGTTGTTCGCCTATGTTTTCATACCATTCATATATCGACCAATACCAGAAGTTACATTGGTAGAAGGTCATGATTCCCTACAAGGATTTGACATTGTCTTCATTGTTGACGCTAATGTGAAAAACAATGGTGGAGATGGATACGTCAAAGTCTATGCTGACATTTCTGGTTATGGAAGATACGAAAAACAAGACCAGAGAGTCTATTTGGTGAATGGAGAAAGTAGGATAGTGAAATTCACATTTGACGTCAATCTTTGGGGAATCTTAGGTAGTCCCTCTATAACCTATAGAGCATGGGCTGTAGCTGACTGACAAATACATACAATTACGTATAACATCACTATTCCTTAGTTGTCTCCTAATTCCTCTCTTTATGTCAGAAAAAAATTCTAAGATAGAGAGAGAAGAAGAACAAACATAGTATCTAACCAGTTTCTAACGTCTTTAGTTTCCTTAGAGACCTATCCTTCCTTGTAGAATACATTTGATAGTTTCCTTATTCTCTCTAACAAGTATAATGGAGCATATTGAGTGAAGGTCTTACTATATTTCCTAAATTGAGAAAAGGGGACTTTCATTCTGTAGTTTTACATAATTGGTGAAGAAGGGGCAGCTGAGTATCCAGTGTTTACTTCATCATGCATGATATTCATATTCAAAGAACATCGTCAACATTCAGACTTTTTACGTTCTTTAATGGAAAACTTTAGTTCACTTGGATTTGTTAGAAGTTTCTCTCTTATTTCAAACTCATTTCTAGCAAATGAAATTATGTTGACATGGAAGAAACGAAAACCGTATCCTTCTTGGATAATATTGCGATAACTTCTCTTCTGGTGAGGTGGAAGATTAGATTTGCCTAATTTGATTTCAATCACCTCAATATCTCCTGAGACTATAGGAATTTTCTCAGGTAGTTCGTTAAGAAGAATATTAGTGTTGCCTTTCATTCCTGAAAGTGCCTTTTTTCTATCTATGAACTCTCCAGTCTTGTTAAGCTTAAACAAAATGCCATCTGTTGCTACTTCTAAAAGTGATATTAGGTTGATAGTTTTGCCGTACATATCTAAGCTTGGGATAACTCCTCTTTTCAGGAAAATTCCTTTGATCCTTCTTGGAATACTCCTCTTAACATTGTCAATATGTTCATTCTTCCAACGCTTCATTTCGAGCTTGTATCTTCTTCCAACTAGAGGTATTTCTTTGCCTGATTCATCAAAAAGCCCCACATCAGCTTCTTTCCACGCCTTCGCCCAATCTATTTTTTCTTTCCTCAACAATGCACAGTCAACAAAGCTTAGTGGAAGAAAATCTGAAAATGGTCCAGACGAAATAAACTCCAGAAAAACTATGTCGAACTCTTTTTCAAGTTTAGGAATTAAAACATCTTTTATGTAAAGTCGAGCAAGCCTTTCGGCTATTCTACCTTTCCACACACTTAACTCCTTAGGATGAAGAGAATACTTCAATTATTGTTCCTCTCCTCTTAGCCTGCTATTTCACTTCAACCTGTAATAAAGACTTAAGAAAGAAACTTCTACCTCAACTTTAAACAAGGAATAGGAGGGGAGGAAATATGAGTCTCAAAACAAAGTATGTGTGTGCTCTGTGCGACAAAGATATCGTTAAGGGAAAAAGAGTCATAGTGACACTATTAACGTCTTCATGGGAGAGTGAAGACGAACTAACTCTCCATCACAAGTGTCTTCAAAAAGTGTGCCCCAGGTTTAAGGATTTGCGGCTGTGGAAAAAGGTTCTGCACTAACACTCTACTGGTTCTCTTTCAAAATGCACACACTTTCTTATAGGACAAAGACGAAGTGAGAAATATGAAAAGGGAACCTAAAATAGAGTATCCACTCACAAGGGAAGACTACAGAAAACTACGCAATTACTGGAAACCCAATAGTGCCTCGATGAAGGCACTCTTTGTTGCTGAAGCCCCACCCGAGAATAGGAGATCTTATTTCTTCAATCACAAAACAAGCATAGGTCAAGGTCTCTTTTCCTACGTAACTTGTGGGCTGAATATCCGAAGAAAGACCAAAGAAAAGAGATTGAAAGAGTTTGAAAAGAACTTCTGGCTCATCGATGTCTTTCAGGAACCAATAGAAGATGTTGAGGAGAAGGATGTTGAAAGCCATTTAGCTGAATTCAGAAGTGAACTAAATAGAGTCAGACCTAAGAAGATAGTGATCGTGATTCCAAAGAGCAGACTGAGAAGTGCTTGGAGAAATTTAGTCTCGATGTGCTTGTTACAGGGTTATGAAAAGAGTCAAGTGATAGAGATTCCTAAGTGGATTAGAAGTGAATTCAACAGAAGGCTTGAGGAACTCCGTGTCGAATCTTAGTTTCTGCATGCATGCAGGCGTTAATAAAGGCCTTTTTTGGGGTTTAGAGCAGGGTATGCTGAAGAGAAAGGAGAGTTTTTCCAGCATATCAGGGGAGAAAACGGAGTTGCTCCAAACCTATCCAACGGCCTCCTAATACTAAAGTGCTTTAAACGCTTCAAACCAACGGTTATATTTGGCCACCATATCCACCGAAACGCTTGGCTTTCTTTCCTCCAGAATATGCTTAAAGTCGTCCATAGATATTGATCTTGGCTGAGCCTGTTTATCATCTGCTTGACCAGATTCAAAAAACTCTCCAATAACCTTAAGGTGCGCTGACTGACACACGTCACGCAGGTCACTTCCAGAAAATCCCTCAGAAAATCTAGCTAGTCCACGCGTGTCTATGTCTGATGCCAGTTTTAGCTGAGTGGAGTAGAGCTTGAACATTCCCAAACGCGCAGAATGGTCAGGTAAGGGAACCAAAATTCGTTTCTGAAATCTTCTTATGAACGGCCAGTCCAGAGCCCACGGCTTGTTTGTGGCTCCGATTACATACATATGAAGATTTTTACCCTTGTCGACTATACCATCCATCTCTTTAAGGAATTGATTACGCACCCTAGTTTCGCCACCAACCTCGTTTGAGTGCATCCCGATTAGTGAATCAAGTTCATCAATGAAAACTATAGCAGGACGTCCTTCGTTAGCTGACTTTCTCGCCGAGCCAAAAAGTCTAGCAACATTTTGTTCCGCTTCCCCCAGCCACTTCGACATGATAGACGCGGCGTCCACTGATATGAATGTTGCATCGATCTCTGTGGCCACAGCCGCAGCTATTAATGTTTTTCCGCATCCAGGTGGACCGAACAGAAGAATTCCTCTTGGCCAGCCTAACGGGAACAAGTCTGGCCTCTGAACTGGATAAACGATTGCTTCTTTGATTGCCTTCTTTGCCGTCTCTAAACCGACAACCTGGCCCCATCTCACATCGAGTTTTTCTTTGAGCACAAGCTCATCATAGCTTACTTCCTCTCCTTGTGAAGGCGTTGCCGTTACGCCTGGTTTTCGTTCTCCCCGTGGCTCCATAGGACCAACACCTTGCAGAGCCTTTACTCTTTCTTGATATGCTATTGCCCGCTGAATGTAGACTTTGTTCAAGTTGTAGTCAGGGTATAGCTGAGCAAGTTTTAGGAGGGTTTCAATTGCTTTCTGATACATAGTGATAGCCATTCCTTTGGCACCCTGTTTATCAAGGCGGATGGCTTCAACTGCATAGTTCTTCGCTGCTTTTTCAAGTTCTTGAGATGCACTCATAACTGATCACTGTTCAACCCTTATCTTTCTCTGCGCACCCAGATTTTCTAGGGCCTTCTCCACATCTTCAGATGAGACATTCAATTCTAGCGCGCATTGATTAACACCAATTTGACCTTCATGTTTCTTAATATAACCCAGCAGTGCGTCCTCCAGCGATGATGAGCTCTGGATTGTGAATGAAACACGTTTCATTTCCACAAAGGTTTGAGGGTCTTTTTCTCTATAAACTTCTGAACAGCCAGTGGTAAGCGCGACCATTTGTTTTGGACTCTCTACAGGTTCAATTTTCTCCGTGACTGTGACAGAGACGGGCGGTTGAGGAAGCTTCTCCTTTAACCTTTGCTCAAGAAGTGTGGAGACTTCTTCAAGTATTTTCTCACCGCCAGGAGTCTTTACTTCGAGTGGCATGGTCAGATGCGGGGAATCGATGCTGGTTATAGCTAGAGTCTCACTGATAGCATTATTCACCTTTCCCAATTCAGATGAAACATCAGGCATTATTCCATCAATACATTTTGTCACATTTTCAAGAACTTTAAGCGCAGGCTTTAGGTCCACCATTATGATGTTCAATTCTTTGATGGTTTCAAGTCTTAGAATCACTCGTTCTGTGACTAGCTCGGTTTGCACAACGATAGTAATCAGTTTTCTAACTTCAGCAGATTCGTTAGCAAAAATGATTGCCCGCTCTTGATTTTGATGTTCAATCGCCATAGTGCATTTTGCAAATAACATTCTGTCCCTTTGACGTAGTCTAAAACTTACTTTTTCCAGTGTGACCTGTTGAATCTTTAGTTCTCGCATTGCCTGACGAATGCGATCTTCAAGTGGAGGGGTGCGAAAAATCTTCTTAAACACGGTCCCACCCATCCTGTCTGCGTCGGATTTTAAGAACTCGGCTTCACGTGAACTATAACTGGTGGTTCAGGAAGAGTTGAAGCCTGAGGAGCTGGAGCTTCTTTTTCCGTCTCCTTTTCTACCGAAGTTATAGATGTATCTCCAAGAACTATATTGGATAGTTTGTTTCTCATTGCGTTAAGATCCGTCGTTTCAGCATTGACATGTTTCAAACCTCGCTGTATCATACCCATAGCCGTTTGATACGATTCGTCATCAATTCTGCTAATTTCACGTTCAATTTCCAGGTTTACTAAAGCTGAGTGAAGATCGTTAACCTGCTGAGCACACTTCCTGATCTGTTTGTCTATGTCATCTATGGTGGCTTGCGCATCCGCTTTCAGCTGATTCAACGCGCCTTCAAAGCTTTTATGAATATCATTAAACATTTCTGTTGAAACCCGTTTCTTTTCTGAGAGTTCTTTCAACGCTTGATCTTTTCGCCAGATTAACGGTATCTCATCGCAGAGTGTCTTCACCTTCAATTTAACAGAGGGCAAGATTATGATGTTGCTACCATTTACTCTAAACTGAGTGTTTGGGTAGCGAAGAAATTCTCCGTCTCCATGCTCGACAAAAACTATGTTAATGCGTCCATCTGGGCTAACCATAAATGATGCGATTCGCCCAATTTGACGTCCATATTCGTCGCTAACAGTCTTGCCGACAAATAGAAAGGGGTTGGAAGAAGGCTTTGGCATAACTTCATCTTCCATAGTTGTTCATCCGTCGATGAGATCATCCGATTTCGGTTTGGGCCTTCTCGCCTATTGCTGGTATACCCGCAGGCAATTCAGGGAACTTTTCTTTGATCTTCTGCTCCGCAACTGTGGCTGCTTCAGATAAAATCCTCTGTGCATCTTCATTTGTCGCTTCAAAGTCTAGGTTCAGACCTGTAGTCTGGCCAGCGTCTACGATTATCCCGCTGAGCATGTTTCCAATTTGTCCAAATTCTTTTTCTGCTTCCGGAAAGATATTGGCCATCCCTGTTTGAATGCTGCGTAGCACGCCTACTGCTGGAGCAAGCGTGGTGACTATGTCGCCAAGCTCCGAAACTGTTCTTAACCTAAGGACAATCTGCTCTAAGGCGAGCCTTGCGTGCATTATCATTTTTTCCATTTTGCGTATTTCGGCTAGTTCGCTAGCGAAGACGTTGGCACGTGGTGTGTCATGTTTTGTGTATGCGTCAACGATTCGTTTAAAAATTGATTTGTCACGGTCTGAGAATCGGTCGGATGCTTTGTCTAGTTTTTGAACTTGCATGTCGATGCGTCTGATCGCAAAATCCAAGCGTGGTTTCAATGGGCCTTGAGGGCGGACGGCTTCTTTGATTTTTGTGGTAACCGGTGTTTTATTATATCCTTCTCCCCATCGTTTAACAAATTTGTCTGGCATTCTGATTTCCTCTCAAATGAATGGCTCTTTAAGCGTATTATTACATTATTAATATGTAGAGAACATATGAGTATATCTCTAAGCGTATATCTGGGTTTCCTTTCCGTTTTGAGCTTTAAATCCAATATGAGAATAGAGGCTAGGCGAATTTGTATTAATAGACAAAATTGTGTAAGTTAGGCTAAAAAGCACGAAATTTAGAATGTTAAACCAAGTGACTAAAATGAGTGAAAGAATAAAAGTGCTTGGGACCTTTGCGTTGTTGGGTTTCATTGCTGGAATCGCTGCTAACCTTCTCTATCACACGGCTTGGCCTTGGCTGCTAAAGGCTTTTCCAACCATATTTCAGATAGAGTGGATGGTATCCGGGATTGCCGGTGCATTGCTAACTGTTATCATGCTAGTACTTTGGGTCTACTTAAGCAGGTCTCAGGAATAAAATAAACAGCCTTCCGAATTTCCAACGCTTTTTCTCTCTTTGTAGTAGTGTAAACTTTCATTAAGTTTTATAGCAGTTGAATAACTCCCAAATAACTTTTAATCCGTCTGCACTCGAGCTCTATGAGAACAGCTACAGAGTGAGGAGCGATCAACAATTTGACAGAAGAAAAAATGTCAATGTATTCAAACGTTTTTGATTTGCTCGCAAAACCAGTGCGTAATGCTTTAACCCAGTTAGGATTCTCCGAGCCCACCGCACCACAAGTTAAGGCCATCCCACCCATTTTAAAAGAAGAAAATGTTTTACTAATCGCACCAACGGGAAGCGGAAAAACCGAGGCGGTTCTTCTCCCTATTCTCTCCAACTTCATTCAGCAACCAGACAAAAAAGGAATATCCATCATCTACATTACGCCACTTCGTGCCCTCAACCGTGACATGATACTACGCTTATCCGACTGGGCATTTCACCTCGACATTTCAGCAGAAGTGCGACACGGCGACACCGAAATCAAAATCCGCCGAAGACAAGCACTCCGCCCACCTAACATGCTTGTAACAACCCCAGAAACTCTGCAGGCTATTCTGCCAGGCTCACGTATGCAAAGGCATCTCAGCCATGTTCGGTATGTCATTATAGACGAGGTTCACGAGATCGCGGAGGACAAGCGCGGAGTCCAGCTCACGGTTGCATTAGAAAGACTAGGTGAAATCACCGGAAAAGAGTTTCAAAGAGTCGGTTTATCCGCCACCGTCGGCAATCCCAAAAAAGTAGCAAAATTCATTGCTGGAACAAACCGGCCCATTAAAGTGATTACTGTGTCTTTGCCAAAGGGTTACCAATATATCGTGGAAAACTCTCTTCCTGCAGATCTAGATTACGATATAGCCCAAAAACTGAGAACAGCCCCAGAGGCCGCGGCGAGAATAAGAAGAATATTGAACCTAGTGAAAAACCACGCTTCCACCCTAATCTTCGTCAACGCTCGAACCAACGCTGAAATGCTCGGACACAAATTCAACCAACTCACATCCAACATAGCAGTTCACCATGGATCCTTATCCCGAGAAGAAAGAAGCCTCATTGAAGACGAATTTAAAGCGAAAGTTCTCAAGGCAATTGTATGCACCAGCACTCTGCAACTGGGAATTGACATTGGTCACATCGATTTGGTCATTCAATACTTATCCCCGCGGCAAGTAACCAGCTTGATCCAACGCGTGGGAAGAAGCGGACATAAACTAGATCTCACCTCAAAGGGTGTAATCATCACAGCGTCGTCTGACGATACATTGGAAGCAGTAGCCGCCGTACAACAGGCCTACAAAGGTTGCTTGGAACCGATTTCTATACATGAAAACGCATTGGACGTGTTGGCACATCAGATTGCTGGAATATTGCTAGATCAACGGGGAATAACTGCTAGTCAGGTTTTTCAAATTTTGCGTCGAGCATACCCGTATCGAAATCTCTCTAAAGCTAAACTTTTAGATGTTGTAAATTATCTACATAGGTTGAGAGAATTACGAATTGAAGGAAACACGTTGAAGAAGACGCGAAGAACTAGGCTGTATTATTACGAGAACCTCTCCATGATCCCTGACGAAAGACGATATCCCATCATTGACATACTCTCAGACCACCGCATTGGCACCCTCGGTGACGAGTTCATGGCCCTTAGAGCGCGAGTAGGACTAAATTTCATATGCCGGGGCAAAGTGTGGCGAATCGTCCAGATAGAAGATGAAACAGGTAACGTTTACGTAGTCCCCTCCGAGGACCCTATGGCAGCCATCCCCGGCTGGGACGGCGAAATGCTTCCAGTGCCACTTACCCTCGCTCAGCAAGTAGGCAGACTTCGAAGAGACATTGCCAAAGAGTTGAACCGAGAGAAAAACGTCAAGGTCGTAGCTGAAAAACTTGCAAAAAAGCTTTCCACTAATGGATCAACATTGCTAAACCCAGTCGAAGAGATTCAAGAACATTTAAAGCGGGGCGCTCCTCTTCCAACTAACAATCACATTCTCATTGAAACTTTTGACAAATACCTAGTCATCCACGCGTGTTTTGGAGAGGTTGTGAATCGAACTTTAGGGTGTATTTTTGACTCTATTCTTTCAGATCATGAGCTTATCACTGGCTGGTGGAACGATGGTTACCGAATCCTGATCGAGATGTCTCGAAAAGCAGAATTTCATGATCTTGAAAAGATTCGGTCTCTCCTTTTTGAGTTAACAGAAGAAGAGTTGGAGCAAGCGTTTGACGCTTATCTCAAGGCCCGCTTCCCCTTTGCCTCCAAGATGAAGTTTGTTGCTGAACGGTTCGGCGCTCTACCTCGTGGAAGAGCCATGGGGCCTAAGAGGCTTGCGGAACTACCAAAACGGTTCAAAAAGACGCCGATCTATGAAGAGACACTCCGTGAGGCCATGCTGGAAAAGGTGGATCTTCCTTCGGTAAGGCAAATTATGAAGAATGTTAACAAGGGCAAAATTAGAATAAGTACCCTGTTTTGTTTAGAAAAACCCACGCCTCTAGGTTATCATATTCTCGCAAAATATTCCGAAATACCCGAGCTTATGGCGCCTGAAGGCGTTGTGCTGAGCAACATTGAACGAATGAAGAGAGCGATTTTGGCGAGAAAAACATCGCTTCTATGTCTTTCTTGTGGTCTTTGCTCGGTGGAAAAACGCATCCGTGAACTGCCTGAGAAACCGACATGCGAAAGGTGTGGAGCTGGTTTGTTGGCGTCCCTCCGCTTTGGTCAAGATCCGAACGAACTTTGTAACATTCTCAACCGAAGACTGAAGGGAAAGGAGTTGGTCGAGGAGGAGCTGGAACAATTAACTTATGCCAGACGCACAGCAGATCTAGTCCTCAGCCATGGTAAAAGAGCGTTGATTGCCCTGCAAGTCAGAGGAGTTGGGCCCGAGACCGCTTTCAGAATACTGGGGAAAATGCACCCTCACGAAGACGACTTTTACATGGATCTTCTGAAAGCCAAAATTCAATACTTGAAAACTCGGCCCTACTGGAAGGATAGAGACGAAAAACGTTTTAAACAAAGGTGAAAGTCTTTGGCGGTCAAGATGTGATCTGAGGAGGGAATTGAGATTTTTGGGACATTTTCTATAGTGGCTAGATGTCCAAAAACACTAGCGCTAGGCGTTTGTGTCTCAACTGCTGCTCCTGCAGTTGGAAGTCGAGTTCCCCATGTTGAGGCAAGGGTTGGTGCTATAGCAACTCAGGCTGAAACCAATATTCTTTACGGTATAAACGGTTTAAAACTGTTAAAGATGGGTTTCTCGCCGCAAACAGCTCTGGAAACTATGCTGAAAGAGGACCCTGATCGGGAATCAAGACAGGTGATTATCATAGATAAGGAAGGAAGAAGCGCCGCGTTCACTGGCAGAAAAACCGTAAACTGGAAGGGACATTTTATTGGCAAAGATTATGTGGTCGCGGGTAACATGCTTGTTGGAAACAGCGTTGTTGATGCGATGGCTGAGGCGTTTGAAAGTTCAGAAGGAGTGTTATCGGAGAGATTAATGAGAGCTTTAGAGGCTGGACAGAAGGCTGGAGGCGATAAGCGAGGGAAAACGTCTGCTGCATTACTTGTAGCGCAAAAAGAACAGGGGGGAACTCATCCCTTGCTTGACTTGAGGGTTGATGAGCATCGGGATCCTGTTAGGGAGTTGAGGAGAGTTTTTGAAATCTATAAAGAATCGAAGGAAACGTAGCAAACACTCGTTTTATGATTCACTAGTTTACTCGTGGATTAAGCTTCTTGGAAACTATTTTATTTCTCCTATTTGCTTGAAAGAGAAGTCTTTCAGCGTCATGCCTCTTAATGGGACTAGAAAGTTGTCGATGTCTGTTATGTTTGTAGCCCATCTTGACCTAATATCTGACACAAATTGGTCGAAGTCTGTGAAATCCTTGTGTAAAGATACTATGGCGCAATTGAACCCTTGTAATCCCCTGCCTGTGGATGCGAATAGGATTTTTGGGTTTTCTTCGATTTCTTTTATTCCGGCTTTTATGTCAGACTGAGCGATGTTCATGAATGTGAAGGCTACGATTTCGTATCCAAGTTTTGTTAGGTCAGGTAAGGCTGTGTAGCCTCGTATGTATCCTGTTTTTTCTAGTTTTTTTCTTGTTCTAGTGATGGTTGGTTGTGATACTTTTAGGATTTTTGCGAGGTCTCTGTCGCTTCTTTTTGAGTTTTTTATTAGTTCGTATAAGAGTTTTATCATTTTTTCTTTTGGCATAGCCACGAATTCTTGATTCAAAATATTTAAATCTTTTTGTGACTTTTTTGAAGACTTTATTGAATTGATTATGCAGTGTTATTCTGTGGTTTATTGTTTTCGTTGTGTTTTTGTGTTTTTGAAGAGTTGCTTTTTGTCACGTTATTTGCGTATATCTCTCTCTTTAGACCCCCCCTATAATTTTTTTGTTCTTTACAAAGCTTGTTTTTCGTTTGTTTTTTGGAAATAAGCTTGAAAACGGTTTATCCCACGATAGGAATAGATGGGAAAAGATAGGAAAAGATGCAGAAAGATACAGAAAGATAGGAAAAGATACGAAAAGATGGGGAAAGATGGCAGCTGTATTGGAGAATGCTGTCTTCATGTGATGTTGCAAACACGCACGTACTCCTTAACTGCAGGTTCCCCTACCTAGAGAGGTTGTGTAACTTCCGCTAAAACCTTCAACGATAGAGGAAAATTAAAAATGACGTTCATTAAAAAACGTAATGTTTATGTTTTTACCGATAAAGAAGCCTATCATGAATTTTTGAGTCGGGCAACTTCAATAAAGGAATGTAATTAAAATGACAACAACATATAAATCACAACCTTGCATCGATTGTGGCAGAGCAACTTCTCGGAAGAGTGGTTATTGTAACAAATGCCATTGGAATCATGGAACGATTTGGATGCTTGACATGTCAAAGCCTATCGACCAATGGAAATGGGTAAAGGAAGAGAGGTGAAAAATACGCCATTATATGAAAAAATATGTGCGGTTTGCCTTAAAAAGTTTGAGACAACCGATAGAAAAAGAAAGCTCTGCATGAAATGTCTATATGCTGAAAAATGACCTAGTTTTTTTGGTCTTCTTTATATTCTCTGATAATCCAACGGTAAACATTGGTTTTATCTCTTTCCAATAACCTTTAGTTTTCATTGAATCCACATATAATATGTATCAAAACAGACATATTAACATTCTTCTACAATTTTCATATATAAAGGTTTTATTCAAAATTGTATTATGCTTCATATGATTCTTTTAGTTTAGTTAAAGCCTTTTCAATTGCATGACTTATGGAGCCGAACCTTGAAAACTTTCGATAGTAAAACTAGATTATAAACCTTAATAGATTCAATAAATTTGAGATTTCTCTGTAGTGGCTTCCTAACTTCTGGGAAATAGTAAAGAAATAGGAAAAAGAACATGTCATACATCACTTTCATTGAATCAAAAATTTTTGTGAGTGAGCATATCGAATTTTGTGTTTGAAGCATGACATAGCGTTTAGAGTGAAGACTTGGCGTTTTTTAATCACGTGACAAAATTGAGTGATAGAGGGAGAATACCTAAAAGGTATTGACCTACCTAGGGGGGTCCTTTGATGGGTTTGTGTGTGCGGTGTGGTCTGGTCTATGGTTGGAGAGACAGAGGCGGGTGTAGCCTCGTCTAGGCGGGGTGTTCTAGTTGTGTTGTTGATAAAGGTTGAAATTATGGTTTTATAGTTAATTCTATAATGTTGTGTTGTGTGCGGTCGTAGTCTAGACTGGAACAACTCCAGGGAAAACTTGGTCAGGACCTCGGCCTCCCACGCCGACAACCCGGGTTCAAATCCCGGCGACCGCACCATTAAGGATTATAATACTTAATATGATAATACGCTTGAAACCTTCATTCATGTCTTCTCAAGGCTTATACTTTAAGAATAACAGTTTTATGAGGCTGCTTACAACAATCATCAAGCCTACAATCATTATGAGTCCAGCGAGAAAGGCAAACCAGCTGATATTTCCATCCGCCAGAACGAACAAAAAATAGCTTGCACCAAGCCAGAAGACTACGCTAGGGACCGTTCCAGACTTTCTATTCAAAGGCTCTTTGAAAAAGATTCTTAGTCCTAAGACGATGATGTGGAATATGCCGAACGCAAGACAGAATTGGGCAATAGCCGTATAGACCACTGGATGCGGTGATGCTGGAGCAGGCAAGTACACGTTTTCAGTAATGTTTTCAAGATGGAAATCCTTGATGAAGGCAATGAATTCATCGTAAGGATCGGGTGTAATAAGCCATATTACGCCGACAAGGATTAGAAAGAAGCCAAGAGAAACGATGCTTAACCAATCTCGTTCTTTCCACCGTTCAGCCATCAATAACACCTTACCGGAGATGATATAATATAGTTGATCTGTACCGTTTTTAAGCGCTTCTAACAAGACGTTGTTCATATCAAGGGACATTGAAAACGTCAAACATACATGTGCTCCATCTTCTGTTCCTTTCCCGCTGTGAACGATAAGTATTCAAGGCTTACGGGACTGCAGGATATTTCAGTTTCGCACCGTTGACATCTAATTTTTATTATTATAGGGGTTATCCTCTCCCTTTCACCAGTGAGCCCTGTTATGGTGAGAGCCGCATAAGTAACTTCAACCAATTCCGGCTTTCCTAACTCAAACGCTCCAGACTTCAAACGGTCAAGATATATTATCTTCTGTTTACAGCCACAAGCTTCACACGTCAGGGTATGCGGGGTTGCAAGTAACGGATTGCGATCAAAAATTCCTTTCCTCGCCATATTCATAATCTTTTCTTTAGGATCAGGTCGAATAACGCTTGGATCAAGTTTCTTTTTCATTCTACGTAATCCTTAACTTTCCCCACAAATATTATTTTTTGGATATCGGCTAATGACCAGACATGAGCTAATGGATAAAATTAGCTTTTGACTTTTCAGATGTCACCCCTGACTTCACTGCAACCTCACAAATGTACAATTAAATTGGGGGCCTAACCAGTTTCCTTTCAGAAAGTGGTAGTTTCATCCATTTTTTAAACTCGAGGCTTGGCGGTTCAGTTTCAAACAGTGGTTTTCTGCGAAACTCTAACAAGTTATTTTCTTTCTCTGTAAATTCAGCAGCTGTAACAACTATATGACCCACTTTCGATGCTGCATCAAAGATTGGTTGAGAAAGTTCCCTCCAACGTTCATCCCGAAGGATGTGATGCTCCAAGATCGTTAATGGAACATTCTTTACCACGTTTTCAAGATTTTGCATTCCACGTTGAATGTGGTCTTCTGGCACTCTGAACCCTGCTAAATAAATTGGAGGTCCACCTATAATGATCAACTGAGGTCTTTCGTCGAGAATCAGTTTCAACGTATGGTCGTACATGGGACCTTGAACATCAGGAGCAAACAACACCCTTTCATTACCACGTTGAACGGTGACTACCAAAACCCACCCTAGCGGCGTGCCCTCGACTCCATGGAAAACGGGCTCAGAAAACTTCACCCTCGTTTCTCCAAACTTAAAAATTCTGCCATCCGCAACCTCTAGCCTCTCGGCATGTTTGCCACCTGTTTTCTTAAACATCCAGCCTCGACGCCTCTGACTGAAGTTAATCATAGCTCGATAATCCTTGACGAGAACCAGCTTTCCCGCATAGATTCGTCTAGCCATCTCAGCAGAAGACCAGTTACAGAACCAGTCCATAAATGAAGGAGTGTGGTGATCAAAATGATAATGACTCACAGTGACAACATCCGCCTCTTCTGCAGCCTTCAAAATTCTCTCACGGCATTCAGCCATGGCCTCATACTCTCTAGGATGCGGAGGAAAACCGAGGCGACTCGGACCCAAAGAAGCGCCAGCATCCAAAAGAACCTTCACATCAGAGGTCTCCACATAGGTGCACATTGATCTGACGCCGAGACTCTCCGCAGCCAACGGAATAACCTTGATTTTTTTAAGCATTCACGCTCAACGCACCGTTTCTGTCAACTATACGTTTTTATGTGGGATTTACATTTAGTTTTGTTCGGTGGGCGATGACGACTCTGGCCCCACTGATTTATGATTGTGATCTTGAGTGCGGAGCCTACTATTCGTATTTTCAGTTCGCAATATTCCCAGTGAACTCACTGTGCTCTTTCTAGCCTCTTCGTAAGATGGTGGCAAAAGAACACGTGTTCTTTTTCCTTCTACCCAGAAAAAGTTCTCGAGAACTTTTATTTTGCAGTAAGATAGGCTAGGCGCCTACTCCACATGTGCATCCGTTGCATGCATGGAACTATAAACATGAATTGTTTATGACTTGAAAAAAAAGTTTTAGGACGAAATATTGAAGTCTTTCACCAGAATACATGCATGCACTATCTTGTTAGTGCTTCTTTGGTTTCTGACTTTGTTTCTTGGAAAGTAGTCGATATAGCAGTTCGTTTTGTCCAATTATAGCCTTGTTTTGGTGAACTAAAGCCCGCAATAAGGACATCATAGCTCGGTCAGCAGGGTCACTAAGTGCAACGCGTACAACTTCGAGTGTGGGGGAAGAAGAACTCCATACTTCAGCTACGTTTAGGTTCACATCTATGATAGAATGAAGTTCTTTATCATTCATCTCTGAAAGAGTTTTCGCAGTCTTCTGCGGGGGCTTTTGCTCTAGTTCTGGAGCGGTCTTCCCTTCTGTTTCTTCCTCGACTTCTTCTTTGGTTTTCTCTTCTGTTTCTTCCTCGACTTCTCCTTTGATAGCCTTTTCCACTTTCTTTGCGTCTTTCCAGAAATCGACTGAACGCTCTTTCTTCAATACTGTCATAGAACTGCCCTTTCCGTCATACGCTGGTTCCCAGAGAGTCAAATTACGTAACTCTTTGCATGTGTTGAAGTTTGGAGACAACCATTTTGCGCCACATGATTTGCACTGAACGTAATTCTTGAAAATACCTGAGACTTCGTAGCCTGCCTTTTTACCGCACAAAGGACACGATGGAAAGTAGCTAAGCATAAATTTCTCAACTTCATCTTTACTAACCAATCTTTGCACCCTCAACGGTACTTGAGCTGAAGCTCCATTTCAGATTTACGTTTTTGCATGCATGCTTTATTTTGTGGGAAACTTGCCAGAATCGAAAACAATGGCACAGTGCATTCACAATGTTAAAAGACCTAGACAAGATCCTTTCCACATCATTTCTCAAGCTCCTTAACTTCATACCATGTGGTTTCCCTTTGGCATTTTTCACAATATTCCCAAAAGTAAGCATGCAATTCTATATGGTTTTTGATTTCCCTAGATTCTGTTTTTCTTCGTGTCTTACATTCTTTACAATAGATTTCTATTTTCTTAGGCTTGCTCATTTCTCTAAGTCCTCTAACAAACTTGACAGCTCCCGAACATTCTCAACAAGGTTGGCATAAACTAGCGGATAGGCCTCTTTCAGATCGGGAAGCTTGACGTCTTTCTCTTCTATGCGAAAGAACCCTATGCGCCTCCCTCCTCCTATACGAGTTGAAACTACTGCATACTCCGGCTTAACTTGAAACCCGGTGATCTTACCCCACATTCTAAGCGGTCTCGATCTACCACATAAAGGGCATGTTAAGAAAGAAACTTCCTTTCCATCACGAAGAGCCTGGGCCTTCCGTTGTTCTCTGTCAAGTTTAGCCTCTTCGCTCCGTCTGATCTTTCTAGGCATCTTAATCATAGTATAATACTATCTGTGAGTTTAAAAGGGTTCAGTTCAAACCGCTCGCTCGTAAATAGTGTAATTACTTTATATACGACGTTTTAGCCTAATAAGACGCATCATGTCTATTTAGGACATTCTGTAATTTTGACAATGTGCGTCTTATACATTTTCAATGCAAAATTAGGAAAGGCTTAAAAGAATATGCAACAATAATCCTTAAGAGATGAAAAATGGCCTATAAACTATTCCGCATAGATAATGGCAAAAAGCTGAAAACTACAAGTCTAGGGTTCTGTAGAGTTTCTCCTAGACTAATAGAGCTAATGGATCAGCATGTAGAACAGAACCACATTAAAAACCGCTCCGAATTTATCCGTTACTGCATCAGAAAAGAGCTTAAGCCTTCCGTCCAAGACATTATCGACATGGAAAAACCATTCATGCCTATTCTTAAAAAAGAGGCTCAAAAGAAATGAGTGAGAAGGAAGAGACAGAAAAGACACAAGCCTCTTCGGATAAAGATGGGACAGGGGACAAGAACGCTATACCGCTCCCTATAGACGATACTAAGGAAAATGCGTCCCGTCCCATGTTACCGTCCCATGAACCGTCCCAACTGTCCCAACAGGTAAGAGAATATTGTATTCAACGATTGTTAGATGGTGTAAGCTATAGAGTTTTATCAGAAGAGTTGAACGGTCAGATCTCTAAAACAACCCTTTGGAGACTCTTTCCTAAAGAATACATTGAAACCATACGAAAAGAGCTTACAGCCCAACAACAACAAACAGAATTACAAGCTCCTAGTAGTTCTATACCTTCGGCTCATGTTATCGTGCCTTTAGAATGGTTAGTTGATTATGAAAAGACTTTGCCGGTTGCACAGAGAAGGGTGCATGAACAAATGCGCGGTAACATCATAAGGTATAATCAACAGTTGGATCGAGAGGCGAAACAATACCAGGCTAAGCCTTCCTCAAATCCTTCTGCATACGGTAGCGGTTACGATCAGCTCTGCAGGGAGCTTGCGGAAAGTGAGAAGGTAGAGAGAGTTATGCGGTTACGTCAAGGACTTAAAGGCGGTTCTGGAAATAACGGAGTGGAACAAATCCTCAAAGCAATTCAGATAGGTGTGCAACTCGTTCCAAAAGGTCAAAATGTTGATACTGTCGGCATTTATCGAACCGGAAGGCAAGACCAAAAAACCGAAGTCGGAAAATCGGGAGAAACAAACATTGTTGATCTGAAACTTGAGGAAATGCGTCAATCCCATGATATCGGTATGGAGAAACTTTCATGGGAACAAAAGCTCTACTTTTTGAAGTTGGAGAATGATAAAGACAAGTGGGAGAAGATTCAAGACACTTTCGCTCCGATTTTACAGCAAGCTACACCGGAGATACGCAACGCTCTAAAACAGTTGGGAGAGGGAGTAGGCCGAAGTCTTGGAGCGAACCCAAACCCAAATCCAGACGCAAAAACAGAGCTTACTTCTGTTCAATGTCCTAAATGTGCCTCTTCGTTGAATGTGAACATTCCAGAGGGATTACAGCAAATCAATGTTAAGTGTCCGAAATGTCAAAACCTCTTCAAGATCGGGAAAGAGGCCGAAGGCTCTTCGGAGATAAGACCGAAAGCACGTTTAACATACAAGGATAGTTGAACATGACAAAAGAGAAAGCTAATCTTGACGGTTGGATTCCCATTATTATTGGAACGTCTTGTATCATAGGCGGTTCTATCATAGGATATTACGTTATTCCTCAAGTTGTCAAACTCCTTAATCCTCCGAAAGCAGAGCCAAAAACAAACCCTGAGCTACCCATAGAACCAGAGAAACCAGAACAACAACTGAGAATGAGGCCGAAGTTCACACATTCATCGGCTCATCTAGACGAGATTTCTCCGTTTCAAAGTGCTGGGAGACTTAGAACAATTCCTCCAAATCAACGTTTAACTTATGGGAGCGGAGGCCATGGAGGCACAGTTCAGATTAAGCGCGAGAAACCTAGATGGAGGGTAATTGAATAAAATGATTATGGGGAGGAAAGCTCCCTTTGACGATGTCGGGCGGACACCATTCAACAAACCTTTGGGATTTTTGTTGTCTCCAGGAGGTCTTTCCATAGATGAATAGTGTTTCTGAAACATATAATCTTTGTCTAACTCCTCAAGTGTCCGTTTTACTAGGGGGTATTACTCGCAAAATCTATGAATGGCTTAAGGACCATGAAGGCTTACACCATATAAACGATGTTTCTAAAGGTGTAGGGCGTAACAGTAAGAAAGGACGAAGAACCGTAGGGCGCATTTTAAGGCGTTTAAGACAAAAAGGCTATATTTCAAGCCCTAAAGCTCAAACGATAACAGGATCTCTTAAAACTGTAAAAGGGTTCTATGAGTGGGACATGTCCCCAGAAGTGTCCGCTATCTCTAATGCTACCTTAGAGGCGTGTCCGTTTTGTAGCGAGATTGACAGTTCTATGTTAAGTATTGAGTGTTTGAAGGTTCATAGGGTTGATTTGTTGTGTAGTGTTCCTGGTTTGTGGAGTAGGCTTGTTGATAAGGGGAATTTGACGTTTTGTGAGGCTAGTAATTTGAGTAGGTATAAGGGTTCTAGTATGGTGTTAGGTCATAATGTTGAGTTGTTTAAGAATAGTGCTTGGTATCGTGGTCATTGTGAGGCTGTTTCTTTTAGTGGTCTTAATTTGATGAGTGCGGATTTTGTTAGGAGTGTTGAGTGGTTTTGTGGTGTTAGGCCTTCTAACGTGTTTCTTAAGAGTTTTGAGGCTGTCGTTGATTTTCCCGCTTCTGAACAAACAGATTTACACCTGGGTTATTTGAAGATTTATCTTAAAGAGATGTTGGGTAAGCGGTTTATCAGAACTGAGATGTTATTGAGGGATCTGGACCTTAAGTTTCCGTTTGATTTAGATGAGAAGGAAGTCATGTTAAAGATGTTGAAGGCCCTAGAGCCTTTTGAGAGAACAAGGGATTTTCTCAAGGGTAAACTCGGTTTTGTTAAGGTTCAATGTTTGACCGCAAGGTACAATTATGATGCAAGCATGCATTCTGAGGCTTTATAAAGGGTTCAATTTACCATTCTAAATGGTGTGTCAAAAATGGGTTATAAGACAGGCATTGTCGGGAGAAAAAAAAGAGTATGCAAAAATTGTGGTGCGTCTATTAGCAAAAACAATGTTCATGGTTACTGTTTTTACTGTCGCAAAAACATGGCGAGTTGGCTTGAAAGCGGAAAGGTCAAGCCTAAATTTATTCCTAAAGTTAGGGTTATTATTCATAAAGACGGTTCTCGGAGCTTAGTAGGTTAGCATGCTTCTTCGTGATTGTGTGTTACGAAGAGTCTAATGGCTGTTTAGGGTAAGAGGCTTGAAAGTTAGCCTAAGCTGTATCGTGTTCTCCAACGGGGAATAAACTTAGGAGCGGTAACTACAGGTCCATGCATGCATGCGTCAGCCTTTTTGATTGTGAAATCTGCTAACCTTCAATTTGATGAAGAAAGATAATGGCACACGTAAACTATGATGACACGTCCAATATTTTGGTCGTCTTTTTTGTTGAATCAAGTTTGAGCTTAATCCGTAGATCACGTAGGACGTCTCGCCCAATAAAGCCTGTTCGATTTGGGCTAGCCTGCAAAAGAGCGCATCCTACCCAATCCCTAATAAATCGCACAATGCATGTAATAGAATTGATATTTCCATTGGCGTCCTTGACGCACATCTTCACCCTCTTATTGTAATATGTATAATTACGATTAAGATGTACTCCACTTCGCATTTGCAAAGATGAAAATCTAGTTAATGGTTCGGAAAATTGATTAGCGTCAAAAACTTTAAGGTAAGGATTGCCTGTATCCAAATCAGCATAGACGGGTGACGACTTCTCCACAATTTCATTATCATCCAAATCTTCTGTACCCAAATACACTTGAAGTGTAGGGTAAGAGTCATCATTATCTATAGAAGTCCAAACCGATTCTTCGACAAAATCTGGAGCTGAGAATACATAGCAGGCTTTATCTTTTTCCTTTGCTATTCTTTCTATATCCTCAGGCGGTATTCCATCGACTTCTTTACTTCTCAGAACAATTTCACCCTCACAAATCATAACCTGCTGAGCGCCTTCTTTCCAAGCTCCCTCAAGTATGTATTTACACGAGTCGTAGACTCTCTTAAGTAACTCTTCAGTTTCGTTCAGTTCCAAACTGATGAACTCTGTGAATGACAGAGAGAATGGATCTTTGGAAGGAAGCAATTCCCACTTTACATGTGGCAAATCCGCAGTAGTTGCTCCTCGTTGAATTTCGGTTAGAGGGTTGGTTGGGATGATTACTGGCGCTCTCTCCATTGGTGACATTGGCCAAGCCTGAATAGAAACTTCCCATATTTTGGCAAATCTCGATTTTTGCATTTGACTATTATCAATTATGACCGCACTAGACATTTCTATCCGTCTCCTCAATTATTCTTTGGATCATATCACTCCCAAATTCACTAATGAATTTGTCAAATTGATTCATCTTAGTTGTTTTATATAATATTTCTAGATAATACTCGCTCTCCACGCTCGTTGCTAATGGCTCGATAATCACTTGACACCCTCCTCCTTGTTTTAATGGAAAATTAGTGACGAATCTAATGGAGCCAACTTTTAACTGAGTATCAAAATTTTTTGATATATTATCAATGTATGTCTTATCTACCATTGAAGTTAAGCCAACTAACGGACTAGCCTTCGCTTTACTTCTTGTAGTGCATCTGAAAGTCGCATCTGAGATGATTTCAGGGTATATGTTGAGGGCAAGCAGCATTTTTTTCACTTCTTCATACTTTCGTTCCAAATTCACTGTATTCAGTATCTGGAACACTATAACTGGAAGACTTGGTGGTTGAACTGGAGGCAGAAGAACAGTTACATCTCCTTTTGAAAAGCTTTGAACCAAAATCGGTGGTGCTTGAGGGCCTTGTGGATTTGCTATCTGACCTCGCATCTCTAGGTAACCATTTCCCTTTAGGGCTTTGCTGAACTGATCAGCCGTAAACGTCAGGAATTGTGTTTGAAAAACCAACTGAACTTGCGATCCAATTGCTAAAGATGACATTTCAACATCTTCTGTTGTTTGGCAGTCAGTATCTTCTATCGGTTGACAGTCATATATATTTACTGCTTAGTGAGAATCAGCATAATTGAATCAACTACTATCGTGAGATACTGTTGCATGCATGCATGTTGGAGACTTGACTATTTTTACTCTTTACCCTAGCCTTTTTGCGTGTCGGTTCGTCTACGCGCTTCTTCGTCTTGAAATAGACGTTTCCACCTTCAACAAGGACACCAGGACCAGAAACTATCAATTCCAGATGTTTCTCTAGTTGCGTCATTCGTTCTTTCAAGGGTTCTATTTCTTGATCTTTCTGGTTTAACTGTTCCCTTAATGTCTGGATTTCTTTTTCTAAGGTTTGAAACTGCTGTGTTGATGCGCCGAACACTGTTAGCCCAGGGAGCACCTTTCGATATTGAGTGAGGTGTTCTTTAACTGGGGCCCGGAAATAGCTATCATCTAGGTACTGTTCTTTGCTACTGGAAATATGGCCTAGCCAAAAATTATAGTAGTCGGCTTTGACTCCGTTTATTTTGCATGTGGTTTGAAAGAACTTGCGAAGTACATGAAGATGCAGCTCTGTCCAGGTGTGATCCCGAACCTTTACATCCAACTTTGCTTTTTGAATTAGCTTTCGCCACTGTCTCGAAAGGTTTGTGATGTAACGGTCAAACGATGCTTCTGAGCTTACATGGCTGAACAGTGGTGACTCTGGAGTCGTTTGTCTTGTGGCTAAGTAGTCTTGAATAATTCTGTATGTTTCGGGAGTGATGAAGGTGAAATACGATTTACCCTCTGCAAGTTTTTTGCCTTCGCCGCCTTCGACTTCAATGATGGCTAGGTCCTCAATGGGCTTTAAATCCTTAACTTTTAGCCTAACTAAAGTGCCACCTCTTAAGCCACTACTGGCGGCGGTCATAAACATGGCCTTGTCTCGTAAGTTAGCATTTCCTAATATCCTGCGGAGCTCTTCTTTGCTAGGGATGCGGTCCCGGATGCGACTCCCGGCTTTCGGCTTGGCGACAAACTCCCAGGAAATTCTACATCGATTTGATATTAGCCATTTTTTGACTCCGAAGAAATGGGCTTTGATGTTGATAGGACTTAACCCTTTATTGACTAGGTAGTTGATGTAGTCATCAACGATTTCAGCTGCGTCTTGTGAATCCTTAACTTTTTGTAGAGCTTGATCTGGAGTTTCAACCTTTTGATACTCAACAAAGGTCTTTATGCCCTCGAAATATCGCCGCAGAGTATGCCATGACTTCTTTTCTCGTTTCAACATTCTGAAGGTTAATGTTTGGATGGAACTGTTTTCTCGAACGTATGGTTTCATATAGCCCCAGAAAGGCTTTGATTGCAGCAATTCCTCAATTTCACTTTCAGTGTAGCTTATCATTTTTGTTCACATATACGAAGAGGCTTGCGAACTATTTAAGCCTTAGTGTGTGGTCGCACTTGAGTGCGGGAGCCCACTCTTATTATAATGGAAATGGTGTTTCGGAGTACACTTCTTGAGGTGACGCCAAGATATATAGTATGATATGCTCTTTTTTTGTCGATGCATCTGCTGATCTTTCCTATCTTGCACGCATGTGTACATGTATGTGCGTGTAATCATGTTCCAAGGTTGAGGACCAAATAATCACCGTTCGTGGTACAGTAAAGAAATAAGAGATCGTCACTGACATTATTAATGATTGATATGCCTTGGAATTGGCGACAGCGGGTAACTTGGGTTTTGAAAGTTAATCTCATCTTTTTGGTAATTGACCTTTTGCTACTACCATTTTTGTCTGTATTTCTTGGGGTTAGCGTGCTCAGTTTGGTGAAAGCAGGTTTTTTTCCTACGATGCTGCTTCTTAATTGCGGCATTGTTTTTTTGGCAGGCGGACTGTTAGCAATGTTTTCCTCGATTTTTCCAAGTAAAATCAGGGAGTATATCTTTCATTCTGATGAGGAGTGGTCTGAAGAAACACAGAAAAAGAGTGAGAGAAAGGCTAATTTGTACATCTTGACAGGGATCATTCTGTTTCTAGAATCCCTTATTTCGGCTGTTTTGGTTCTGTGACTGCTTGAATACAAAAAAAGGTGTGGAAGGCCCAATCAGAGCCTTTTTCTTGCCATGTATATAGCGACTACCAATGCAACTGCAATAACTAGCGCCGCAACAGCTACATACAATGTCATGTTTACTGAACTCTGCAGTGCGTCTATTTGACTGCTCAACGTATCCAGCGAATCACTTTGGCTTTGCAGTGTTTGATAGTTGTCTGCTATTAGGTCGTAGAGCGGTGTCAACGTGTCGTCAAGTGAAGAGGCATTAAGCATTGTAATATATTGCCATTCTGTTCCTTCTGGCAAGCCAGGTGTGTAAGGATCAAAGAGATAATAATAGAATACTCCTGTGCTTGGAGGCGTTGCGCTGAAACTGTACCAGCCAGTTAGGTCTGTGATTCTTCTATCTACCATTGTGGAAGTTGCATTGTATGTTACGTTGTTGGTGGTTTCCATCAACCAGAGTTCTGTGCTGGCCAACGGCGTTCCATCTGCATCTGTGTAGATGCCCCTTATGGGGGCTGACATTCCGAGCAAGAATGAAGGAAATGTTGGCTTAGGCGGTGGACTTGGAACCCCATAACCTGCCAGTTCTAGGTATTCTGCAGCCCTCGTTAGGTTGTAGGATCTTGCGGTTATCGAGGCGTTGTAGAAAGGATATGTTGGTAACCAGTATGTTGTTGCGGGTTGTCCATAGCCTGCCATTAGATTGTCGATAATGAGTTGTCTTGGAATGGCGTATTCAATAGCAAGTCTCACATACTTGGCTGCTTCTGCGGCTCTCGTTGGATCAGACTCGCCCAATGGAGTGTCTACACCGGTGCCAAGAATCGGGTGTTGATGGTTGTAACCAACTTCTTGCCTACCTGTGCCTTCATTAAGCAACACCTTGCCCCATGTTGGGTCTATGGTAGGAATGTCCACTTGAATCTGGTATTGAGGATCCAGAATGTCGACCTCTTCATTCTTCAACGCTGCTAGAGCCGGAGTCTTGTCAGCTATGAATCTGATATAGTAGTCCTCTACTTCGAACAATCCATCGGATTCCAGAGCCGTTCTATTCCAATAGCCAGTGAATTTCTCGAGGTGAACAAGCTGTGCAACCGGATCAAAGTCTACCCATTTGTAAGGTCCAGTTCCAACTGGTCCAGTATATGTAGTTCCGCCTATAGTTATTGATCCGTCACCAGTGTTGAACGGGCTGTCCGTCCAATCTGCGGGGTCCATTTCCCCAAAGATGTGTTTAGGAATTATGTTGTTGGCGAAACCTAAGAGGTATGGGTCAAAGTATCCGTAGGGCTTACCAGGAAGCAATTCAGGAAGCCACATCTCAATCGTAGTCGCGTCCAAAGCTGTTATGTTGCCTACTCTGGTACCCGTTCCTAAAGTTGTTGATGAGCTGTCGGCATATGTGAATTTGACATTATCTCCGAAAGCCTGTGTGTAGGTTCCTTGATGTTGCGTACCTGTGGCGGGGTTCATGAGAGTCCATATAGAGAACACAACGTCATCTGCGGTGAAGTCTTCGCCGTCATGCCATTTCACACCAGTTCTACAGGTCCAAGTCCATTTGAAACCATTTTCACTTGGCACCCACGACGTTAGCAAGTTGGGATCAGTATAGTCGGAAAGATCGGGCTTCACCATAACCAAACCGCCGAAGATATTTGCAGATATGATAGTGTCGTACCAGGAGTTAGACAGAGTTGGGATCAATGATTCAATTTCGCCAGTAGAAGCGTAGACTACTGTGCTTTTGCCTGTAAGCATTTCAGGGTTGGGTTGCGCATTGAAGTAAAGCCAACCTTCGCCACCAGGGCTTGTACCTAATGCCGGGCCTCCCAATTCAGGAGTAACTGCAGTAGGTGTGCTCGAATAGAAGATTTGAGAGCCTGGCAATTCGTTGTAAAAGATTGTCTGCAACCTCTTCGAAACCTCATCTCGCTCGGTTGTATTAGCTGTGGTCAGAAATATATCCATGAGGTCATTGGCTTCCGTGTTGTTGAACAGATAGTAGTTATTCCCGGTCGGAGCGAAACCTTCTTCGCTTCCATAATATAGTTGACTGGGTTCAGGAATCAACCCTGGTGTCCAACCTACCAACATAATGTCAAAGCCACCGTCAGCATAGGGCTTTCCCACATTCTCTTCAAGGGGTGTGAAAACGCGGTCATAAACGGGTGCCCAGCCCAAATATACTACTCTAGCATCGATTCCTAGCTGTATCAGCGAGTTTGCAATTATCTGTCCCCACTGGCGCCTCAACATATTTGCATTTCCAGGAGCAATTATTGTAACACTGAATAATGTTTCATCTTGTGCTTTTGCCATGTTTAGTGGTAACACTGTTAAAGTCAACAGCGTGACCAGCGATAGTATTAGCAATACTTTTTTGGAGTTTCTCATAATTTTCACCATTTTCCTTTTCGCGACTACCCATATTTACGATTTCTACTTATATACTTTAAGATATGCTACTTCACAAAAGATATAAACTCAGGTAGCTAAAACTTTCTACAGAACCGAATCAAGTGAGATGGACATTATTGAGTTCTGGTAAATCCATTACCAGAAGGATTTCATCGCTTCTGGGCAGCGCAATGTTCAGATACATTGTTAGACGGCTACTCTACATGATTCCTGTATTCTTAGGCATCTCCATAATCAGTTTCTTTGTAATGTACGCAGCAGGAGATCCTCTCAACATAATTAGACTCGGAAGACCAAACATAACTCAGGAAACCATAGATGCACTAAAAGTGTATTATGGTCTTGACAAACCGATACCCATACAATATTTGACTTGGCTTACAAACCTACTGCAACTCAACTTCGGAAAGTCCCTATACGGCGGCAGACCCGTGAACTTCCTCATAGGAAGCTGGGTTTGGGAAACAGTTAAACTTCAGCTAATCTCAATTCTACTAGCCTTTGCTATATCCATACCCATAGGAATAAACTCGGCAAAGAAACAATACTCAAAACAAGACATAGCCATTACATCCATTTCCCTATTTGGAGTTTCAATGCCCACCTTCTGGCTAGGGCTCATATTGATAATAATATTTTCATTTCAGCTAGGATGGCTACCTTCAGCGGGCGCATATGGAGCACCATATCTTTGGTGGGACAATCCAGTCTTGGACGAAATAGCGCATCTAATACTACCAGTCACTGTCCTTGTTTACGTCATGTTGGCTCAAAACATTCGCTTAATCCGAGCAAACATGCTCGAAATCTTGAGATCGGACTACATTCTTGCAGCTAGAGCAAGCGGATTAAGCGAACGTAAAGTAGTATACAAGTACGCCTTGAGAAACGCCATCGGCCCTGTGATCACATATCTTGGAATCTCATTGGGAGCGATAATAGCCGGTGCGCCAATGACGGAATACGTATTTAACTGGCCAGGTCTTGGCCGTAGATATGTTGATGCCGCCATGAGGTTAGACTTCCCACTCGTGATGGGGATTAACATGGTAATAACTGTGATGACTTTGATCGCGACCCTGATAATAGACATATGTTATGTCTACATAGACCCGAGAATAAGACTCAGGTAGATAAAGAAATGGCCTCAAACAAAATAGGACAGAAAAAGAAGGGGAAATCCAAGCGAAGGGGCGCCAGCCAGTGGGCGGTAGCTTGGAGAAGATTCAAAAGAAATAAGGCAGGCATCTTTGGCCTAGTCATTGTAATGGCTGTGTTCTTCGTTGGAATCTTTGGGAGTTTTTTTGCGCCCTACCCAGCTAGACCAGATCCACATGCCTATGATCCTTTCTATGATGTAGATCCTATTACCGGGATAGGAGACGTCCGTAAACCACCAAGCTGGATGGATCCTGAAGAACCAAATAGCTGGAAATACCTCTTTGGAACAACGCCTATAGGCACAGATGTCTTCAGTGACATAATTCATGGAACAAAGTATACAGTTTACGTTGGGGTTTTGGTGACAGTCATCACCATGGCTTTGTCCATCGCTGTTGGAGCCATAGCTGGATTCTACGGACGTTGGGTTGACAATGTTCTGATGAGGATTTCTGAAGTGTTTCTGGTTTTTCCATCCTTGCTGCTTATTCTAGTATTTGTCAGAATATTTACAGTATCAGTAGGGGAACCATTCTTGAACATTCCAATAATTAACATTCAAATTCCAACAGGCCTCACAATCGTCATAGTGATTCTAGGTTTGTTCAACTGGGCATCAAATGCAAGAATGATACGCGGTGAATTCCTCAGAGTTAGAGAACTCGAATTTATAGAAGCTGAGAGAGCGTTAGGAGCTGGTAATATTAGAATCATTTTTAGACATATCCTGCCCAATCTTATGTCGTCTATAATAGTCGTTTCAAGCCTGACAATTGCCTACGCAATCTTGTTAGAAGCTGCAGTGAGTTTCCTCGGGTTCGGAGACGCAAACACGATAACCTGGGGACAGATTCTTCAAGAAAACTTCTCAGAGATGAGAATCGTTTGGTGGGCGGAGGTCTTCCCGGGTATAGCCATCTTATTAACAGTATTTGGTTTCAACTTGCTTGGTGACGGCTTATCCGATGCTATGAACCCAAGACTCAGAGATTAGGGGAGTGCATGCAAATGGCGGAGACCTTACTGAACATCGAAGGATTGAAAACACACTTCTTTACTGAAGCGGGAATAGTCAAAGCTGTGGACGGCATCTCTTTCAACTTGAAAAAGAGTGAATCGCTAGGACTCGTAGGTGAATCTGGGTCTGGAAAAACAGTGACAGCCCTCTCTGTGCTCAGAATAGTTCCAAAACCTGGCAAAATCACGGATGGAAAAATTGAATTCAATGATGAAAATCTTCTCAAAAAGACTGAAAAAGAAATGCAGAAAATACGAGGAAGTAAAATTGCCATCATTTTTCAAGACCCCTCATCTTCATTAAATCCGGTATACACTGTTGAGACCCAACTCAGAGACGTTATAATGGCTCACCAAACCGTATCTAAGACAGAGGCTAGAAAAAAGGCAATCGAAATCCTAGAAGTAGTCGGCCTTCCTGACGCGGAGACTAGAATGCGTGAATATCCTCACCAGTTCAGTGGTGGCATGAAACAGCGAGTAGCCATCGCTAGGGCCCTAGCCTGTGAACCAACACTCTTGTTCGCTGATGAGCCTACCACAAACCTAGATGTCACGATTCAAGCTCAGGTACTAAATCTTTTGAATGACTTGAAAAAAAAGTTTGGAATGTCACTTGTGATGATAACGCATGATATGGGAATCATAGCCGAAATGACAACTAGAATCGTGGTCCTATATGCTGGCCGCGTATGTGAAATCGCCAAAACTTATGACCTTTTTGAACGCCCTAGACACCCGTATACAGAGGCCTTACTTGCCGCTGTCCCCAGGTTGGATATGAGAAAAACTCTGCGAGTTATTCCCGGCAACATCCCTAATCTCATTGAACCTCCTTCAGGCTGTCGTTTCCATCCACGTTGCAAATATGCCAAACAGACTTGCAAAGGAGATATTCCTGTCTTGGAGGAGATAGAATCAGGGCATTTTGTTGCCTGCCATGAATGGCAAAATATCACGTTGAAGGGGGAAAGAAGTCACTGACTGGTAGTGATCTTATTGAAGTTAAAAATTTGGTCAAGTATTTCCCAGTGTATTCTAGAGGCGTCTTGCTTAAGAAACAAGTTGGCATTGTGCACGCCGTGGACAATGTTAGCTTTAATATCAAAAGGAAAGAAACCTTTGGTCTAGTTGGAGAAAGCGGATGTGGAAAAACCACGGTTGCCAGGCTAATATTGAACCTAATAAAACCTACCTCCGGGGAAGTTTTCTTTGAAGGAGAAAACGTTTTCGAGAAATTTCAATCTGCTAGCAAGAAAGAAAAATTGAAATTAAGGAGGAAAATGCAGCTAATTTTCCAAAATCCCTATGGCTCATTGGATCCGCGAATGACGGTTTTCGACATTATCTCTGAACCATTTATCATCCATAAACACGTGCCTAAGAGCCAGTGGAAAGAGAAAGTTTACGGGCTTCTTGAGCTCGTGGGACTAGAGGAATATCATGCGGAGAGGTACTCTCATGAGTTCAGTGGAGGGCAAAGACAAAGAATATGCATGGCTCGGGCGTTAGCCGTTGAACCTGAATTCTTAATTGCAGATGAACCAGTTTCTTCGTTGGACGTATCCATCAGAGCTCAGATTCTCAACTTGCTGGGAGAACTCCAAGAAAGAATAGGGCTTGCCTATCTGTATATATCGCATGATTTGAGTTCTGTTAGACAGATTAGCCACAGGGTAGCTGTCATGTACCTAGGCCAGATAGTTGAACTTGCAGACACTGATAAGCTTTTCAAAAGCCCCCTTCACCCGTACACTGACGCTTTGATTCAAGCTGTTCCAATTCCTGATCCAAAAGCAAGAGCTATGAAAATTGTCCTTCCTGGAGAGGTGCCTAGTCCAATCAACCCTCCCTCAGGTTGTCGCTTCCATCCAAGATGCCCAAGAGCACAGAAAATTTGTGGTAAAAAAGAACCAGTGTTCGAAGAGTTGAAAAGTGATCATTTCGTAGCCTGCTTTTTTCCCCATCTGGATTGATACTTTACATAGAGATTTTTGGCAAAACCCTAAAGGACAGGACAAGCCATCTCTGGACAGACAAAAACATAAATCAGTTTATCTACAATGAAGCTACGATGAAGACGACGGGCTGAACTATGTACCACCATACCAGCGTGTTCAAGAATGAAAGCAAACTAGACATCAATTATGTACCACCTCGTCTCCCTCACAGGCATTTCCAACTCAATCTCTTGAATCAATTCTTCCGCTTCGCCATCGAAAATCCCGGAAAAATGACCCAACGCGTACTAATCACCGGAAATGTTGGAACTGGAAAAACAGTTCTTTCCCAGCACTTCGGACTAGACATGGCAAGAGAGGCAAAAAAGAGGGGAATAAACCTCAACTACGTTCACGTCAACTGTCGCGAATGCAAGGGAAGCCTCTTCATGATTCTTCAACGAGCCATCTTAAATTTTCATCCGCACTTCCCTAAACGTGGCTATTCGGCGGAAGAACTTCTACAGATGCTTATGCAGATTCTTGATGAACAGAACGCCTACCTCATCTTGGTGATTGACGAGTTAGAAGCACTCATCCAAATCGGAGGATCAGACCCTCTTTACAAACTCACCCGCATTCAAGAAGACCGACTTAAAGCTCCCCAAAGATTCTCCCTCATCTGCATCCTCCGCGAACCCAAATACTTAGACAGACTCGACCACAGCACAAGAAGCACTCTTCAACGTAACATCATCCATCTAGAAGAATACTCAGCATCTCAGCTTCAAGACATATTGAAGGACCGAGTGGATCTCGCCTTTAAATACGGAACAGTCTCCGCACCAACTCTACACTTCATCGCCGAATTAGCTTCTTCAGAAGGCGGCGACGCACGATACGGAATTGAGCTTCTATGGCGAGCTGGCAAATACACCGACGCGTCTGGACTGTCAGAAGTTTCGCCTGAATGTGTTCGAAAAGCGGCTGTAGATGTCTACCCAGTTGTACGAAAGAGCATCATCTTTTCTCTCAGTCTTCATGAAAAATTGTTTCTCCTCGGTATCACAAGATGCTTCAAACATTCCGAAGCTGCCTATCTGTCCATGGGAGCGGCTGAAGACGCTTACGCGGTTGTTTGCGAAGAGCATGATGAAAAGAAGCGGGGTCACACTCAACTTTGGAAATACGTGAAAGAGCTTTCCGTCTTGGGCATAATCAGAACAGAGCTTTCCAGCCTTGGACAACGAGGGAAAACTACATATATCAGTTTGCCGGGGGTTCCAGCCTCAGACTTAGAACAAGAGTTGACCAAAATTCTCTCCACAGAGAAAAGACGGAGTAATCCGCATGCCAATTGAAGATATATTCTCCTCGAAAGGACGAGTAAGAATCCTTAGAATTCTGGTAGAAATCGAAGAACTAAACATTTCAGAAATCGCTCGACGCGCCGGGCTCAACTATACCACAACAAATCAGCATCTGCAAGCTCTCGAAAATGCTGGGCTTGTTCGACATAAAAGATTTGGGAGAATTCGCATTTTCCGCTTCAACGAAGAAGACTCTCGAGGAAAACTCATCAAGAAACTCATAGAAGACTGGGAAACAAACAAATAAACCTCAATAATCCATGAAATAAGTCAGTGAGTAAAATGATTGGTGATTATTCAAATGGCGATGGTTGACATAACCGCGAAACCAGAAGTATACCGAGAAGCAACAGCAAGAGGCACCCTCAAACTGAAGTCTGAAACCATAGAATTGATTAAGGAAGGGAAAGTCGAAAAGGGCGATCCTTTCTATGCGGCAAAAATCGCAGGAGTGTTAGCGGCGAAGAACACGAGTTCTCTGATTCCATTGTGCCATCCTCTTCCCTTAACCGATGTAAAAGTTGATATAGAAATGGTCGACGACTCAAGCGTGCAGGTAGAGGCAACAGTTAAAACGAGGGCACAGACCGGAGTTGAGATGGAGGCTCTTGTTGCCGCCTCGATGGCTTTGTTGACGATATGGGACATGACAAAACAGTACGAAAAGGACGCACAGGGACAATATCCACACACTCTCATTCAGAATATACGCGTTGTACGTAAGGTAAAGGGAAAAGGCAGATGAGCAAAACCGCGATCAGCCACAAGGCTACGGCACCGAAGAGCCTAAACTTCGCAGTTGTTATTTGCAGTTCTTCCCGTTATCAAAAGCTGAAGTCAGGGAAAACCGTTAACGACCCATCCGGAGACCTGATCGTTGAAGCCCTGCGACGGCGTGGTCACATCGTTACCTCTCGAGCGATAGTACCTGATGATCAGTATTTCATCGAACAATGTGTAAGAAAGGCTTTAAGTTCAAACGATGTAGACGTGGTTATAACCTGTGGTGGAACAGGAATCGGTCCAACAGACGTGACGATTGAGACTGTTCAGCCGTTTTTGGAGAAAGAAATTCACGGCTTTGGTGAGATTTTTCGAGCGCTTGGTTATGAGCAGATCGGTTCAGCGGTTATTCTTACCCGTGCTTTAGCGGGAGTATCACGGGGAAAAGTTGTTTTTTGTATACCGGGGTCTCCTGAGGCGGTTTCCCTTTGTCTTGAAAAGCTTATATTGCCTGAGGTGGGGCACATCGTCAAGCATGCCCGTGAAAGATAGGAGTGTTCTAGATGATCTGTGACAATTATGGGCGGCCGACACTTAATCTGCGGGTTTCGGTTAGTCAGAGATGCAACTTGAAGTGTCCATACTGTCACCGTGAAGGAGAAACTGCGTCTCCGTCAACCGAAATGTCGGTGGAAGAAATTATCCGTATTGTTAGGGTAGCTCTCTCGCTTGGTGTTTCTTGGGTGAAACTGACTGGAGGTGAACCTCTTCTTCGATCAGACATTCTTGAGATAGTTAAAGGGATAGCTGAGCTTCGAGGCTTGCAAGATTTGTCCATGACCACTAACGGAACTTCTCTAGCTCCTTTAGCAGGGTCGCTTCGTAAATGCGGTTTGAAACGGGTAAACGTGAACATTCCAACGTTGAACGCTGAAACTTATCGAGAGTTGAACAACGGAAGCTTGAGAGACGCAATAGACGGAGTGAAAGCAGCGGTGAAAGCTGGGATCTGTCCCGTGAAGTTGAACATGCTTGTTTTGCGGGGTGTTAACGATGGAGAGATTTCTAGGATGATGAAATTCGCGGAGCAGAGTGAGACGATTCTTCAGCTTATCGAGTTGGAGCCAATAAATGTCAGTTCCGACTATTATCAGCGTTATCATTATCCTTTAGATGAGATTGAAGCAAGGTTAGAAAAGGAAGCATCAGAGATCAAAACGCGGGAAGACATGCAAAATCGTAGGATATACTTTCTACCACGAGTGAAGGTTGAAGTAGTTCATCCGATCGAGAACACAGAGTTTTGTATTCATTGTACAAGGCTTAGGGTGACGAGTGATGGGAAGCTAAAGCCTTGTTTGATGAGGAATGATAATCTTGTGGATTTGTTGACTCCGATGCGGAATGGTGCTGATGATGCGGAGTTGACTAAGCTTTTCATTGAAGCTGTGAAGAAACGTGAGCCATACTATAAAGTAATGAACAGTTAAAAAGAGCGGATCTCTCTATTCTTCGATAGATTTGGAATCCGTATTTTCAATCCGCAGGTTTTTAGTTCAACCGAAAAGACTAGGTTAAATTAGGAGTCCTAAAGGTTGGGACGGTCAGAACTGGATGAAAAGAGCATTGCCAGCAAATTGAAAGGTAATACACTTCGGGTTTACTGGCATTTGTTAAGGTCTTCAAGTGGTGTAGTAAGGGTTAGGGAGACGCAGAGGTCATTGGGTTTTTCGAGTCCAGCGTTGGCTTCGTATCATTTGGAGAAGCTGATGGAACTTGGTTTGGTTCGGAAGATACGGGATGAGTATCATCTGGTGAAGAGGGTGAACATTGGGGTTCTTAAGCAGTTCATGAAAATTGGAACTCTTCTTCTTCCTCGTTGCACTCTGTATGCAACTATGTTTACAACTCTGCTAATTTTTTATGTTTCGCAGTTTAGCGCAGTTAACTTCTACAGCGTATTTGCTCTGATCTTTGGGGTTCTTGCTACAGGAATTCTATGGTATGAAGCTGTCAGGACATGGAGGCAGAGGCCTTAGTCATGGAAGGACCGTTGCCTTTAACACTGGCCTGAGTTTTTTGCTGTGGCTGACCGCTACCCAGTCGGCTTGCATGTCAATGAGAACGGTTGCTTTTCCACCTTTTACTATTTCAAAGTGTATAATGACTTTGATATGTTCGCTGGGCACATCTAGGTCAGTGGTGTTGCCGTTGGCGTAGGTTGCGTTGGCTGTTTTTACGTGCATTTTAATCATGGTGTAATTTCCTGGAAGGATTTCAGCGATAGAGAGGTTCATTGCCACGTCTTGTAGTGCTAGTAAGTCGAAGTAGACCTCCGTTACGTTATTGACAAAGGCTAGGTTTACCCAAGTTTCGTTGCCGTATCCCTGTCTATGGGCTGAGATGCTGTCAAGGGTTACGTTGAGATGCGTTAGATTGACCGGTGCATCAGTTAACATTACAACCAGCGTACCTGTGTTAGGGATAGGAGGAGAAGGCGGAGTGAACCATGGGAATCTTAGAGCGGGCATCGTCAAGCTTGAAATGGCCATAGATGCAATGATAATAAAGGCTATAAGAACTCCAGCGGTTGCGTATAAACCCATTTTCTTGCCATTAATTGCCATTCCACTTTTACCTCCTTTTATTCTAGTTTGCTTCCACACATTGGACACTTACTCAAGTCGATTCCACAGGTAAGACAGTACCATTCGTCACATTTTCTACAGTGAAATTTCACGCTGTTTATCGTTGCCTTGCACTTTTGGCATGATCTTTTTGAAATCCTTGAATGAAACATTTTGTATATGTACTGATTCGTGGTGAACATGTTTTTCATCGAATATATTAGTGGAATCGTGAGATATAATACAATACTTTTGAACAGTCTGTTCAAAACTTTGAACACCACTTCACCTATGTATGCAGAAGGCTTAAAATTACAAAAGATGAGTGACAGAATCCTCTCAAGAATTTCCTCTATCCACAAAGGTACCCCATCTATCATTTCGAAGGCTTTTTCCTAACAAAGTTTTTAAAAGTGATGATTTTCTGTTATAGATGACAATGAACCATGTTGGTGAAAAAATTGGCGGAAAATTCTTCTTCAAACAAATGGATGTCCATATCTTTCGTACTAATCGCTGCGTTAATTCTCAACAGCAGCATCTTTGTGTATACGTATCTTAATGTTCAAACCCAATTTTCCACTCTGCAAACTAGCCTCAATGCTCAAGAACAGCAACTGCAAGATTTACAACAACAAATTGATATTCTGAACTACGCAAACGAAACTGGCCTTATGCCTTGGCCACAAATCTACGAACAAATCAAACACAGTATAGTGCTTATTCAAACCGAAATCGGCTTAGGCTCAGGCTTTGTCATTGATCACGAGGGTCACATCGCAACCAACTATCATGTAATCGAAGGCGCCAACACAATACAAGTTTCATTTCTCGATGGAAACATAACCGACGCCAACAGAGTTGGCGAAGACCCCTACAGCGACCTAGCCGTTATCAAAGTCAACCCAGACATTACAAAACTATATCCAGTTGTGCTTGGAAACTCCTCCGAACTCGCCGTCGGGGAGCCAGTAGCAGCTATAGGAAACCCTTTTGGACTAAGCGGCACCATAACCGCCGGCATAGTCTCCGCACTAGGGAGAGACTTGGAAGCACCTGGCCACTACCGAATTGTAGACATTATTCAAGTTGACGCTGCCATAAACCCAGGGAACTCTGGTGGACCCCTAGTTAACCTGGAAGGCCAAGTGGTAGGTGTCAACACAGCCATAATATCAGGCTCTGGAACTTTTGCTGGCGTAGGATTCGCCATACCCTCTGATACAATAACAAGGGAAATTGACGACCTGATAAATTTCGGCACATACAAACATCCTTGGGTAGGCATTGCTGGAATTGACGTTAACCTAGCCATCGCGCAATATATCGGCTTAGAAAAACCGCAGGGATTTCTCGTAACCGATGTTGTTCCTGACAGTCCAGCAGAGGATGCCGATTTGAATGGAGGTAATCAAACGGTTGTAATAGATGGAGGAGAAATCAAGATTGGTGGCGACGTGATCGTGGGAATAGATGGTCTAAATGTTAGAACTCTGAACGATCTGGTCGTGTACACAGAGAGAAATAAACGCGCTGGAGATATCGTGAGCTTGGCAATTATCAGAGATGGTCAAGAGGTCACCAAGTCGTTAACATTGGGAGAACGCCCGCCACCATCGTAAGAAACACATTTCTTGCCTTAAACAATCTTTTAAACATTAATCTCTGAAATCAATGTTTCATACCTGTTGTTTCTGCATGGGTCAGATATTCAACCATAGTATCTTCCAAGTCGAGCCATTTTGCTATACCCGCTCGCATTTCTGGGTTGTTTTCAAAAATTATTCTTATGTATGGGAGGATTTTTCTTACGGCTACGATTGAAGAGACATGGCATTTCCGCTTGATTTTCATTCCTATGGCTGACCGCATCTGTCGTTCCCCTTTAGTTCGTCCTAACCATCGAATTCTCTGTGGAAATCGGTATGGAACCCAGCCAGATGGTTGAGTTTTTTCACGGGCCATAGCCACTCCTGCAGTCAAGAAATCATATACGTATCGCATCAATTTCCAGTTTTGCGTTCTACGAATTCTACCGCGATACAAGTCAGCTTGACTTAACGCCTCCATAGCCTTCGCCAAGTCGCTTGGATGAGTCAGTTGATACGGTACATTCTCATAAACCCACTGAAACAACATGTCAGGGTCTACATCAGCGGTATCTACTGCTCGCTTCGCCTCGGCACAACTTCTCGAATAAAAGATAGTTTTCATTACGCTGAAGATGACTTCTTTTCGGTCGCGACTCGATAGCCAAGCCACATTTTCATACGTCAATCTGTCGCGCCCTTGAGCCAAAGCCTGTAAATCGTTCACCGCTGACCTAACGTCGCGCCCAGATCGTTCAGCAATAAATTTAAGAGCCCGTTCCTCCGCCTCAATTCCCTCACCAGCACATACCCTCTTCAAATGCTTCACCACTTGCAAAATCGTAGGCCTCTTAAACTCGATGAGTAGGCAGTACCTACGAAGCGTGGCAAAACGAGGGTTATACGCATTGTTTGCTATGAGCACAATGGGACACTGAGCATCCTTTGCAACCGCTATAACAGCTCTAATGCCACCTCGATCCGCGGTTCCCGTAACCCCATCCAACTCATCCAATAGAACCAGCCGGCGACCACCAAACAATGTACCATACTGAGAGGCTAAACCAGCAAAACGCTGAACCATCTCAGCTGTTCGATAGTCACTCGCGTTCTTCTCCACCAACTCCATGTTCAAGTCATGGGCTAAAGCCTCTACGCAAACAGTTTTTCCAATGCCTGGAGGCCCGTAAAGAAACACAGCTCTCTTCTTGGGAACTCTCTTGCTCCAAGATTCTACCCAACTTCTAAATTTTTCAATTGCCTCTCTGTTTCCAACAACCGTAGATAATGTCCGGGGCTTGTGCTTCACCGTCCAAGCGGCGTACACTCTAGCTAAACGCCCCTTTTCATCTCATAACCAGCCTCAGCTAACCGTGCAAGCAAGGCACTCAATTGAACCTCTTCATCTGCGCCTTGAATCAAACGAAAGTCAATCTCTCCAATAGCATCTGCAAGCTTAATCTTCCATTTTTCTGGAAGCCCTGAACGGAAAATTTCGATGTGGATTTGTCTGATGATGTCGATTCCAGCTAGGCCGTACTTCAGAATCATCTCTCTCAGCTTCTCTCTAGAACCTATGAAATCACCCTTCATCGCCAACGTAATCATTTCCCGAACGTCTGCTGGGTTGGCTCTACCAATCACCGAATAAACGGCCTCAGCGTCGATGGATCTACCTAAAGAAGCAGCCGCCTGCAACGTGTTAGTTGTCTTCCGCAGGTCGCCTCCGCAAACCTCAAAAATAGCGTCTAACCCATCATCTGACATTTTCACGTTCTCTTTCTCGATGATACGCCGCAGATAGATGTCATGATCCTCCCTTGATAAATAAGTAAACCGAAAAGACGCACAACGAGATTGAATGGGTTCAATAATTTTCCCACTATAATTTGCTATAAGAATAAATCGGCATGTCTCCGTGAAACGTTCCATGGTACGTCGCAAAGCTTGTTGCGCATCTCTAGTCATGTTATCCGCTTCGTCCAAAATCATAATTTTAAACGGAATTTCACCAATCGATCTCATCCGAGCGAAAGTCTTCACAGTCTTTCTAACCACGTTTATCCCGCGTTCATCGCTGGCGTTCAACTCCATAAGATGCTCCCTATAACCGGCACCGTATAGATCGCGAGCTAAACAAAGTGCAGCCGTCGTTTTTCCAGTTCCTGGTGGACCAGCAAAAATGCAGTGTAGAATATTCTTCGTCTTCACGAAGCTTTCCAGTCGTTCCACGATTTCCTTCTGGTTCACCATTTCATTCAGGGATTGAGGGCGATACTTCTCTGCCCACATCGCATAGCTCAACTGTTAGCCTCCGTGACGTTATCTATGGAAAAGGCATGTCATAAATGTGTTTGCCCGCTGTGATAAAACCTTAAAACCAAGCTAGCCTCTTTCTTCTAGTTGTTCCTTACTAAGTGAGGTTTAATGTTGTCAGCAAAACCGTCAACGTCCATAATAGATGCGGATTTTGAGTTTGAAAATACAGCGGTCAGAATCGCCGTGAACAGAAATTGCCCAAAAATTGAACTTGCAGGCTTGGAAATCGGACCCTTTGAAGAGGGGAAAGAATACGAAGTTAGATTCTGGATAGCCCAAGAACTGGAAAAGGCGGGAATAGCACGTTTTCATGAGGAAGACCTATTGACCGCGGTAAAACTCTACAAAATTCACTGGAAAGAACGCGTTCAATCAGTTAAGCAGATCGCATTCTTACCTCGAGATTTTTATCCTAAGCTGCGACGTTACCTTGCAGACTTGAAAAAACCCGAAAAAATGAGAGAATACGAGAAAGCTGTGAGGCATTCCCGCGATATTATCAACTGCAGATTGAAGAAGCTAGTTTCCCTCGCTTCTGCAAGCGCCGCCCAAACAAACCAGACCATTAACAACCTGTCGGTTGAGGAACATAGTATCTACAAACTTCTTCGCAAGAACATCGAGGAGTGGAGAACCAAAATCCTTAAAGAAGGTGCAGAATCTTGACCGAGGTCGTAACAGCAGATCCGCAAGAACGATTTCAAGACTTTCTAAAGTCGGACAAATATCGTGAGCGCATCTCCCGAATGGTCATTGAAGGCATCACTTCGCTGAGTGTAGATTTCGACGATCTAATGACAACCGATTCAGCACTTGCGGAAAGCATCACCGAGGCACCAGACGAATATCTAGAGCATACAAATCGCGCAGCGCTTGCGCAGCTACAAATCGAAGAACCCGAATACGCTGAAGGAATCGAAACCGTCCATGTCCGATTTAAAGGACTACCGGTAACCACACTGTTGCGAATGTTAGGATCTGTTCACATGGGAAAACTCGTTATGGTGGGAGGAATTGTTGTACGTGCCACACCAGCCAAGCCTATGGTCACGCAGGCGGCTTTTCGATGCAAAAGATGTGGAACCGTCAGCCATGTCCCCCAAACAGGTCCATTTCTGAGGGCTCCAATCGAATGCAGTGACCCAGCATGCAAGAGAAAAGGACCCTTCGATTTTGTCCAGGAAGAATCCAACTTCATCGATTCTCAAGAAATTCGCATTCAGGAACGACCTGAGAATCTTCCGCCAGGCCATCTTCCGCTCTGGATAGGCGTCAAATTGTTTGGAAGAGAACTTGTTGACGTAGCCAGACCTGGCGACGACGTCTCGGTTGTGGGGATTGTGCGTGCAGTCGCTCCTACACTTCCTAAAGTGGGAAAACTTCGCATGTTTACGTTGCATCTTGACGCTAATTTCGTAGATGTAGTGAGCAAAGAGCCTGAAAAAGTGATTATTTCGCCTGAAGAAGAGAAGGAAATACTTGAGCTCGCAAAGGACCCGTGGATTCACCGTAAAGTCATTCGATCTATAGCGCCGTCTATCTATGGTTACGAGCACCTCAAAGAATCCATCATGTACCTCCTCTTCGGAGGGGTTGCAAAACGTCTCCCCGACATAACCATACGAGGAGAAATGAACGTTCTCTTTATAGGAGACCCAGGAACCGCTAAGTCACAGCTACTGCAGTATGTGGCGAAGATCGCTCCGCGTGGTTTGTACACTTCTGGTCGAGGAACGACGGCTGCAGGCTTGACCGCCGCCGTGCTTCGCGAGAGGAGAAGTGGCGGAATGACTCTTGAAGCGGGAGCGCTTGTGCTTGCGGATAAGGGCGTCGCGTGTATAGATGAGATCGATAAGATGCGTCCTGAAGATCGTGTGGCGATACATGAGGCGATGGAGCAACATACTGTTTCGGTTGCGAAGGGTGGTATCGTGGCGACTCTCAACGCTCGAACAGCCATATTAGCTGCTGCCAATCCAGCCTTGGGAAGATACAACCCATATCAAACGGTTGCGGAGAACATTTCTCTTCCAGTCACGATTCTTTCGAGGTTTGACCTCATCTTCGTGTTACGAGACGTGCCGGAAAAGGAACATGACGCAAAGATGACTGAGCACATACTCGGTCTTCATAAAACAGGTGCTGTTCCAGTTGAACCTCCTATACTGCCTGACTTGCTTAGAAAATACATCAGCTACACCAAGAACTTGAAGCCTGTGTTAACGTCTGAAGCCTTAGACCGCCTCAAAGATTTCTATCTTATCATGCGTTCGGCAAGCGAAACTGAAGGAACACCTATCGCGATAACGGCGCGGCAACTTGAATCTCTTGTTAGAGTGGCGGAGGCTAGGGCTCGCATCGCCTACCGGAAAGAGATTCTCGCTGAGGACGCTGAGGCCGCGGTTGCCATAATGAAAAGGTCCTTGGAGGAGGTTGGAATCGACGTTTCATCTAAGATGTTGGACATCGATATTATCATGACTGGCAAGCCTAAGAGTTTACGCGACAAGCTGCAGGTTGTCTTAGGGACGGTGATTGAGATGGAACGGGAAACGGGTATGGTTGAAAAGTCGGCGCTTCTGGAAAAGCTTGAGACTGAACGTGGAGTAGTAGGTCCAGAGGCGGAGAGGCTCTTGGGACAGTTGCTGAGGGAAGGGACTATATACTCGCCCAGAGAGGGGTACCTCAAGAAGACCTAACTAAGCAAAGGCGCGGACGTTGAAAGTTGGAGACTTATCGATACCAGAATCTGTGAAACAGGTAATAATCAACTCGGGAATCACTGAGCTCTACCCTCCACAGGAAGAAGCCATACGAGCTGGGGCCCTAGAAGAAAAAAACCTTATTCTGGCAAGTCCCACTGCATCGGGCAAAACGTTGATCGCTGAGTTATGCGCCCTCAAACATATACTAGAAAAAGATGGAAAAATTCTTTACTTGACTCCGTTACGAGCATTAGCCAGCGAAAAATACGAGGAGTTCAAGAAATATACAGTAATTAGGAAAAAGAGTGGAAGACGAGTCACTGTAGGCATTAGTACAGGAGATTACGACAGTAACGACCATTGGCTGGAAAAATTTGACATCATAGTCACAACGAACGAGAAAGCAGATTCACTGCTGAGACACAGGACACATTGGATGAACGAAATCTCCCTCGTAGTCGCTGACGAAGTGCACTTGATAAACGATGCTGAACGTGGCCCAACATTGGAGGTGGTGCTCGCCCGTCTCATGCAAATAAATCCCGATGCTCAACTGTTGGCCTTGAGCGCCACCGTGAAAAACGCGGATGAAGCTGCTGAGTGGTTAAAGGCGGGCTCTATCACAACCGAGTGGAGACCAGTCGTGCTGAAGGAAGGCGTGCTCTTACAGGACGAGGCACACTTCAAGGATGGAGGCGCTTTCAAAATAGAGAAAACCTCCAAGAATCCAGCTATCAACCTTGCGTTACATACTATACAGTCTGGCGGACAAGCACTCATCTTTGCAGCTACAAGGAAAAACTCGGTTAGTTTGGCCAAGAAAGCAGCAGCAAGCATGGCAACTCGTCTATCTAAACCCATGAAACGTTCTTTAACACGGATTGCAGAACAAGTTCTCTCAACCGGCGAACGAACAAGAATAAGTGAACTACTAGCTGAACTCGTCCAGCACGGAACTGCTTTCCATCACGCAGGATTAGGCGGAAGACACAGAAAAATAATTGAAGACGCCTTCAGAGACGGCAAAATCAAGGTTATAACCGCAACACCTACGTTGGCTTTTGGAGTAAACCTGCCTGCCAGAATGGTGATAATCCACGATTATCGGCGATATGAAGCTGGGTATGGCTATTACCCCATCAAGGTGTTAGAATACAAGCAGATGGCTGGGAGAGCTGGAAGACCCCGTTACGACAAAATAGGTGAAGCTTTGCTGATCGCTAAGACAGAGGATGAACGCGACTATTTAATGGAGAATTACGTTCTATCCGAGACTGAAAGAATATGGTCGAAGCTGGCTGTGGAGCGAATCCTTCGTTCACACGTTTTAGCTACGATTGCAGCTGATTTTGCTCGCACCGAGCAGGGAATCTACGACTTTTTTGACAGAACCTTTTATGCACATCAGTACGGTTCGGATGCCATTAAAGGGGTCATCGTAAAAATTCTGAAATTTCTTTACGATGAAAAAATGATTGAAATCAACGGTGAAAACGTTTCCGCGACGCGGTTTGGACGAAGAGTTTCCGAACTGTACATCGACCCAGTTTCTGGAGTTATAATTCGAGACGCTCTGTTAAGTCGAGCACCTAAGCTAACTGACATCAGCTTCCTCCACATGATTGCACACACGCTTGACATGTCTCCTAGGCTTCGCCCCTACTCAAGTGAGATCGAACAACTCGCCTTGTTTGTTGACGAGCATCAAGACGAGTTTATGTTGGAAGTACCTGATAAATGGGTGGATACAATAGCCTACGAAAATTTCTTGGGAGAGGCAAAGCTCGCTTCGGTGCTGGGCGCGTGGATAGAAGAAACAACAGAAGACGACACCATCGGAAAGTTTAGAGTTCAACCCGGCGACCTCTATCGACTTATCTCAACTGCACGATGGCTTCTACACGCTTCACATGAATTAGCATCTCTCTTCGGCCACAAAGACCTTCTCCGAAACCTCGCAGGACTCACAGAACGTGTAAAAAAGGGCGTGAAAGCGGAACTGCTTCCACTCGTTAGGTTAGAGGGAATCGGCAGAGTCCGAGCGCGCATACTTCATGATTCTGGCCTAAAGACTATTAAGGATATTAAGAGGGCTCCACTTGAAAAACTGACCAACCTACCATTGATCGGCCCCAAAGTTGCAAAGAAGATTAAGGAACAAGTAGGCGGATTTGTCAAATCAAAAGAGTGGGAAAAACTGAAAAAAGAGCAAAGCCTAGAGCAACAAGCCCTATCTAAATATTAGTCGGTTAACCCTCTGGCTTTTCTTTCCTGTTTCGTCTTTTCAACAGCCAGTTCAATCTGTTTTACCGTTGTACCCAAGTAGTTTCTCGGGTCTAACACCTTGTCGATCTCTTTTTCACTAAACATATCTCGCACGGCGTTGTCTTCGAGAAGAACTATCTTGAAGAGACGTTTTTCTACATCACTTTTCATCGCCAGCTTTCGAACGAGTTCATGAGCCTTTTGACGGTCCATACCCTTCCTTGTTAAGGCGAGCATAACAGCCTCAGACATCATTCGTCCTTGCGTCAGCTCCATGTTCCGTAGCATCCTTTCTTCATCAACTTCCAAATTTTTCAAAACATTCGTCATCAAAACTAGCATGTAGTCGGTGAGAATACACGCTTCAGGAATCAAAAAACGCTCCGCAGAAGATTGTGTCAAATCTCGCTCATGCCACGTTGGAACATTTTCCAAAGCAGGCACAACAAGACTTCTCATAATCTTAGCCAAGCCGCAAACCCTTTCACAAGTTTCTGGATTACGTTTATGTGGCATCGTTGAACTGCCCACTTGTCTTTTCCTTTCAAATAACTCGAATACCTCTCCTATTTCCGTTCGCTGCAACTCCCGAATTTCGGTGGCAATTTTATCTAGCGTAGATGCAATCACGACGAGAAGGCAGATGAGCTCTGCTAAACGATCCCTCTGGACAATTTGTGTAGAAACCTCTACCGGCTTGACACCCAGCCTTTTCATAACAAGCTTCTGTATCTCCATTGCGTGTGGACCTAAACCTGCCTGAGTTCCAACGGCACCACTCATCTTCCCAACCAACACGCGTTTGCTACACTCGTGAAGGCGTTGAATATGCCTGGCAGTTTCCCTCATCCAAACCGCAAACTTAAGCCCAAACGTAATTGGCAACGCATGTTGACCGTGAGTTCTACCCATCATAATGGTTTTCTTGTATCGATCCGCTCCATTCATTAGAATAGTCTCAAAATCGTTTAATTTCTTTTCAATCAGCTCTAGGGCTTCTTTCAGTTGAAGAGCAGTTGCCGTGTCCAAAATATCTGAACTTGTCGCCCCAAGGTGAACGTAAGCTCCACTCGGCCCGCACACCTCAGCCAACGCTCGAACCATCGCCATTACATCATGCCTGATTTCGCTTTCAATCTCCTTCACACGAGTCAGTCTAACATGTTTCACAGAGGCCAGTTTCATAATTTTTTCAGCATCTTCTCGTGAGATGTTTCCTACTTCACTGTGTGCCCAAGCTAAGGCTGCCTCCACATCCAGCATCCTTTGAAGCCTGTTCTCTTCATCGAAGATTCTCCGCATTTCCCGCGTTCCGTACCGGCCAGTATCAATTGGAAGAATAGGCAATTTTGAGTTCCTCCAGAACAATACATAATAATAGGTTAATGGTATTTCAACATTACATTTTATAAGGATTAGGTATGTGTAAAGAACTTTTCCACAATTGACGTCTGTCTGTAAAACTTCCTAACATTAGTTTCTGAGCTAGTTGCATGCTGATTGTGGTGAGAGATTCTTTAGAGGGGTGCGTAAAGCTTATCCGAAAGTATGAAAATATAGGCAGTGATTATTGGCAGACTGGGTGGAAGTATGAGCCAGCGGAATAATATGCTGTCCTAGACCTCAGTTTCCCTTTCCTTATGTGTCCAGTCAAAGTTTCCAAAGCATATACTCCATAGATGTTGTAATTTAAACATTCTTTTCTAAGTATTTTCACTTCATAACTCTGCTTTCGTAACAAAAGGAAAGTTTTCAATGATTAATATACGGGCGATTAACTACAGAGCTAAAGAGGCACATCCCCCAAATGTGTTAGAGAAAACCTCTTGGATTCTTTTTCTCCAATGCTAATAATGAAAGTCTGAATGTCCTCAACAAGATCTTTCCAGTCAATCCTCAGCTGATTCACCTTCTTATGGTAGTCTGTATAGTTTTCGTGAAAAGAGATGATCACTCCAGTCATGCCCAGACCTTCTCCGGTACCTGAAAATATTGCATTGGGAAACTTTGCAGCATATTTTGTGGCTTCCTTCATTGTTTCTGGTGAGAGAACTTCAGGTCGCATCTTGACAAAGGTTAGGGCTAATATCTCAAAACCCATCTTCCTGAAATCCGGAGTGATTGTGTAGTCTTGGATCATCCCGCTTTTTTCAAGTTTGTGACGAGTCCTTGTGATTGTAGGCTGAGAAACCTTGAGGACCTTGGCAAGCTCTCTGTCACTTCGTTTTGAATTTTTGAGAAGTTTCTGTAATAATTGTCGAGCTAATTTCCTTCGCATAAACTAGACTTAGGAAGCAATGGGTTAAAAGTCTTCTCCAACAATTCCAAAAAAACCTTCTTCATTCTCTTCTTCATTCACAACAACCGTCAAATAGTTTCTTCCAATTCCATTAGTTTTTAATAAAGGTGAGAGGTCATCGTAGTTACCCTTACTATGCTCTCTCTACCGTTACAGTTTATGTGCTTGAAAAGTTAATAGGTCAAAGATTTACTTTTACAGTTATCGATGGGGACTTTTGATTTTGGGCGCGATTGCAGCTGTCGTGAACAAGACAGGCGAAAACGCTGTTCCAAGCGTAGTTATTATGCTCAGAGAGTTAAAGCATCGAGGCGTTGACGCTTATGGAGTCGCTACACCAAGCTCAACAACTACAGCCAAGTCGATTGAAGACATAAAAATCGAAAACCTCAGTTCACCTGTTGCTTTAGGCCATAATCTTTCCCGCATTTTTTCAAGAGACCGCCCGCAACCACTTCTGGGTGATGACTTCGCCCTCGTGTTTGAAGGTCATTCATTCCCCCTCTCCGGCGCCTCTGAAGTTGACTGGGTCCTTGACAAGCTTAATCTTGATCCTCAAAGAAACGCAGGCTCTATTATCAAGGAGCTTGAAGGATCATACTCATTCGCTATCGCGCGCGGAGAGAAGGTGATCGCTGGACGAGACGTATTTGGGACAAACTCGCTATATTATGGCGAAAATGAAACAACCTGTGCCATAGCGTCGGAGCGTAAAGCTTTGTGGCCGATTGGAATAGAAAACGTGAAGTCCTTTCCACCGGGAAACTTAGCTGTAATCAGTACCAATGACGTCGCTTTTCAACCAATAAAAACCGTGACACAACCCCCCTTAAAATCCATAAACATGGATACTGCAGCGAAACATCTCCAAAACCTTTTGCTAAAATCAACGAGAAAGAGGATTTCTGATCTCAAGAAAGTGGCAATTGCTTTCTCAGGTGGCTTAGACAGTAGCATCATCGCCGCACTCGCTAAAATCTGCGGAATCGACGTTCATCTGATTTCGGTGGGGCTGAAAGATCAGGCAGAAGCCGAGTATACAGAGGCAACAGCTGAGAGGCTTGATTTACCTCTTCATCTCGAAACATTCACGGTGGATGATGTTGAACAGGTTCTTCCCAAGGTTTTGTGGCTGATTGAAGAATCTAACGCAGTGAAGGCCAGCATTGCCATACCGTTTTATTGGACCGCTGAAATTGCCTCAAAAATGAGATGCCATGTTCTCTTGGCTGGGCAGGGAGCTGACGAACTATTCGGAGGTTATCACAGGTATCTTGGAACGTATGCCCAATTCGGTATTACAGCTGTGCAGAACGCCATGTACCACGATGTAGCATCCTCTTACGAGAAAAACTTTCAGAGAGACACTCAGGTTTGCTCCTTTCACAAAGTGGAGTTGCGACTTCCGTTCGTAGATCACAAGGTTGTGCAATTCGCGTTGGGTTTGCCCGTAAGCTTGAAAATCAAATCCACAGAAGACCATCTTCGAAAGAGGGTACTGCGACGAGTAGCTCAAAACCTTGAACTTCCACAATTCATCATTAACAAGCCTAAGAAAGCAATTCAATACACAACCGGAGTGAACAAGACTCTTCAAAGATTAGCGAGAAAGGAAAGTTTAACCTTGCGGGAGTATGTTAAAAGGGTCTTCCGAACAGTATATCCTCTGAGTGTGTAAAATGAAGAAGACAGCCGTTATTTATACTCCTAAATATCTGAATCATAATCCTGGGCGTAACCATCCCGAGTCACCAGAACGCCTCAAGGTAATTATGAAGGAATTGGACCACAGCGGTCTTTTCAAAAACGGACAGTGTTCGCTCGTTGAACCTGAACCCGCCAGCATAGAAAATCTGAAGCTAGTTCATGAACCCGACCATATCACGCTTGCTAAGCAATGTTGCGCGTCTGGTGGAGGTCTCCTCGACATTGGCGACACAGTAGTTTGCCCTGAAAGCTTTGAAGTTGCTCTTTTGGCAGTCGGAGGAGCAATGAAGGCGGCGGACCTTGTCATGGCCGGAGAGTTTCAGAATTCCTTCGCCTTTGTTCGCCCCCCGGGTCATCACGCTGGTCCATACTACGCTATGGGCTTCTGCGTCTTCAACAATGTCGCCATAGCCGCCTCGCATCTTCTTCGTAACTTCAACCTTGACCGCATCTTGATCTTGGATATAGATGCTCATCACGGAAACGGAACTCAAGAAATCTTCTACGACACTAACAAAGTTCTTTACATAAGCTTGCATCAGGACCCCACAACGTTTCCTAGCACAGGCTTCGCAGACGAGGTGGGTAAAGAAGACGGACTCGGATACACTGTGAACATTCCGTTTCCATTTCGCGTCGATGACCAGATTTACCTTCAAGCCGTCAATCAGATCGTAGTTCCAATAATCCAGCAGTATAAACCACAATTTATTCTCGTTTCTGTCGGCTTTGACACACATCACACGGATCCAGTCGGAGAGCTTTCTCTATCCGCCTTCGGCTTTCTCGAAACCTTTACAAGAGCCTTAGATCTAGCGTCTAAGTTTTCTATGGGAAAGCTTGCAGCAGTTCTTGAAGGCGGATATAGCCTTAACTTTCTTGGAAGGATGGCAACTGCGGCGGTGGCGAAGATGGCTGGAGTTTCATATAACATTCAAGATGAACGCCCAGTGGCGAATTCTAGAATAAGGAAACGAGCCTTGAAAACTATAGAAGACGTGAAGAAGAATCAATCATCATTTTGGGATTTATGATTCTCATTTTATTAAGTATGACATGAAACAGAAACGTGTTTGACTTGCCACCATTTTTTGGGAATAAATCGAAAAGCGGAGTGACGTTACTCGATGATTTCTATGGCACCCTCGGGGCACTGCACCTCACATGCTCTGCAAACAAGACATTCATCGAGGTTCACCACTTTAGATTTCTCATCTTTCATTTCTAATACCGCTACGGGACAAATGTCAACACATGTTCCGCACCCAGTGCATTTTTCTTCATCGATTTTAATCTCAACCATGAAGGATCAAACTCCTTTAAGATTCTAATGAAATAAATAGTTACAGATAAAAACGTTTTCCTTTTCGCATAGGCTCCATAAAAATGCATGCATTTACAATAGTTATTCAGAGTTCATAAGAAATAAGAACACTAAATCTCCTATCCGTTTGTATCAGTAAAAGGAAGAAAAAAGGCATGAACAAATATTTCGTTTTGTTGAAAACGGATGCAACGAGAACCAAAGATATTACACAGAAGCTGAGAAACCTTCCAGAGCAACCTTACCATGGAGTTAGGCTGTACTACACCATGAACTGTTTCGGCGACTACGACCTAGCAATATGGTTTGAAGCTGAAAAACAAGACTACGCCCACGATTTCGTAGAGAACAAAATACGCCGAATCCCAGGCGTTCTCGAAGCATACACGGTGCCAACAACCCCAATAAAAGAATACATCAACTGGAAATAGCTGTCTCAAACAAGCACCGACAAAACCCTCTTTTTTGTGTTCAAGGCCAGCCATTCATAAATGGCATAAGAAAAAACCGTGTTATCTAAAGTACCTATCATCTCAATTGCATGCATGCAAGAAGGCTATAAAACATTTTAACGCGTTCAGTAGCTTTTAGAGTTTAACTGATCTCTTCTCGAAGCCTCAGAAGAACCCCATCAATCGTCGTTTTAGCCCTTTCTCTCCTGCGGTTATATTCTGCGATCTGCGTACGATAGGTTTCTGTGGAGAGTTCCTTATGACGATATCGAATTTCGATTCTTCGAATAGCAGCTTCCGCTCCTTCCAGCTCAGTTTCAGCGGCTTCAATCTGCCTCATCGTATTTGCATAACGCGGGCCGGCCTTTCGTATTTTTTCTCGAAGACCCGTCAAATCTCGAGACAAAACAGAAACACGACTCTCTAATCCTCTTCTCCGCACCTTGTATCGGCGTCTGGAAATCTTTCTCTTCCGCACCTGTTGTTCCAACGATTCAAGATCCCCGAGTATCCTTCTCTTTTCTTTATAAGAGTCAAAGAAACTTGTCAAGACCTTCGTTGGAACAGGAATTATAGGAGCTGAAGGCAGCTTAGGGGCTCGCCAAAGAAAAACTACAGCGCATACAATGGCAATTAATACTCCCATCCACAATGTGGGGCGAAAAGAGGCCCAAAAAATAACGTATCTATATGTTAGATCAAAATCAAGGTCGTGGAACGGTGTAACATTGTAGAAAGTAAAGACTATCGTTTCTTGAAAAACGCCTTTTTCAACGCTTTGCGGTTTTGGATGACCTGCATCCAGCTGAAACTCTGCACCCTCGGGTAGACCCATGGTCACGGTTAACTCCCTTATTTTCCAATCAAAACCTTCAAAGAAACTGAAAGCTAGAACAAAATCGCGCCAACTCTCTTGGCGGATGTAGATTTCCCTAGGAAGTCGGTAACTTACTGTGAACCTTGCAGACATTTCATGGTCTATGTATTTGTAGATCGTCGCGTTTGTGTAGCTAGTTGCGTTCCCTCTTTCTACGTCTACTTCGAGGTCCCCTGATTCATCTCGTGCAGAAACATCGTAGGCGCCTTGCGGCAGATGTACTACTGGGCGGTAACTTCCGCCTTCGTTAGTCAAATAGTAAGAATCAGATAAAAGAACGTGACCCCACTCGTCTAATACTATATCTCGCTTTACTTCATTGACGCTAATCAGATACAAGACGTGGTCAGGAAGCGCATAAAACCTCAACCACGCCTGCTCGTATGAAAAGCTTTCAAGAGGACTCTCAGTGTGATTCAGTATCTGATGCAAATCACGTGTTGTCGTGTTGAAAGCGAGCCCATTAATTTCAAAAGAACTTGCAGTGTAGTTGGCACCGTACGGTAGGATAACGGTCACATTGCATGTAGACACATCTTGAGTGACGCTGGGATACGACGGGAAGTCAACAGTGAAGAAGACTTCCTCTTCACCATTCGCCGCAAAAACTTCTGAGGAAACAAGGTTTGAGAAAACAAAAACTACCGTGAAATTGTATGATCCTCCGTCGCCTATATTAATACCCGATCCGGGAAAGAGCGCGTTTACTCCGTAAAAGCCAATTCTATCTAATCCAACGTCAAGTGCTACCTCTAATCGTTCATCAGGATTCGAGGTGTCATAAGCGAAGCAGTAGACAAGGTTAGATCGGTATTTGAAAGGAAAGCCTATTAAGAAATTCTGTAACGGTTCTATGTTTTCTCCCGGTTCCGTAGATAGTCTGATTGTGTCATTGATGACGACTAGCCCACCGTCTTTAATCTCTACTGTATGATCTACTTGAATGCCTACAGAGGATAAAGTGTCTGTTTGGGCACCAACCGTTAATATGTTGATGCATGATGGTAGGGCTAGTAGGAGGAGAAGAGAAAACGTGAATAGAAGTATTGGCAACGGGGTTCTTTTCAAGTTGGACACCAAGCTAGTCGTTAAGTGTTTTTCATTTTAACTTTGCGTACTTATTATTGATCACCTTTATTTACTTTTGTTAGAAATCGATTAACCTCTTATCTTCTAACTCGGCACATTGTTTTTACTCTTCATGTCAAGCCTGCTCCGATAACTTGTTCAAGGTCAGCGATGTACCGGATTTCAATGTTTTTTCATGCTTCAAATCTTTTTCACAGCTATTGGTCCAGTATGAGAAAGGGGTCGAGACACCTTTTGCTAGCCGTTAGATAGTAGTGCCTTAAAAGAAAATATTTTTCCCAGAATGTTACGGAGTTCTCTTTGTCCTTTTAATTGCACATTACTTATTTGGATTAGCTGATCCTAAAGCATGCTTTTTTAAGATAGTAGTCTTCTTCTTTCTTCGGTCCGAAGCTTCTTACGCCTTTCTCCTCGAGTTGTTTTCTAAGTCTTTGAGCATACTGGCTACTGATTTCTTTCCTTTTTTCTAGGTAAGCAATTATTTCTTTTGCTTGTTGCTTGTTGTCGCATCGACGAATGTAATCTATTACGTCTGGTGTGTACCTGACAAACTTGCTTGAAAATGCTTTTTCTCCAGTTTGGATATCTGATCGAACCGAGTTTATTGCTATCCTCGATTCCTCAGTGTTCATTTCCTCGGCTAAATGAGGAAACATTTTTCTGAATCGTTCCTTGCTCATCGGCATCTGAGTGAACACCTTTGTATCATGCGCTAAATTCGTGTGATTGTCGCTATCTTGGTTGTGCCTATTCAATATGTTTTATGAAATAACGCCTATTTAAGGTCAGTGCGAATGTTTCTCCTTGTATTCCAGTTAAGCATCAGTTGAGTCAGCTAAGGCGCGACAAGAATTAAGCGGAGGATACTCCATATGATGTCTCCGAAGAGAAGGGCTACTATTAATCCTGCGGTGATAAAAACGAGCATGGGTAAGCCCGGTGTTATCCATACGTCGTCTTGAAGTTTCCCTTCACGTTTGGCGTTCAATACCCTATCAACAATCTGTTGTCTCTCTTCATCCTTCGGGAATACAAGCAATTTTCTTTTATTTTCTCCATTTTCTGCCGTGTAGATGTCTTCAAGCGGATATATGTGGCCTACGTTTTCAAGTTTGGTGATATCAACTTTGTAGCCGCAAAGAAGTGTCAGAATCTTTCGGCTAATTGATTCTTTTTCAAATCCTTCAAAGAGTTTTCTCCCAGTTTTGTGCTTCCAAAGGTAATTACGGGTAAGGGCGTAGAACGCACTTGATGCTGCCAAAAGAACAGCGTTAGAGAACACGGTGATTGGAAAAAGCGAATAACCCAAGCTTAACAGTGGTTGGAGAAGGTTTGTGGGATAAGAAGGCAAGGCCAGAGATAGACAAATTAGTGCTTTTGCGTCTGCTCCTCCAAAAGCTCCAGCGTAGAAGAGAGTTACAGATACAACTGTAGTTAGTGCGAAAGATAGAACATAGGTATACAGAAGTTGTGGGTCAAAGGACATTAAGAATTGCAGAGAGGTCAATGCGAGGGCTATAGGTGCAAAAACTGCCCATAGTCTATTACTTACTTCCCGAGTCTTGAGATCGCTCCAAGATGCGTATGCCAAAAAAATCAAACAGATAAGAACTCTAAAACCATCAAGCAATTCATTCATTTCTGTACCACATGATTTCAGTGATATAGTGAGTTGCATTTAAAAATGAACTGTTTTGCGACAAGCAAAAAAGATGGTCGTTCTCTTTTTGGCCATTTGCAACTTGTTACAGCCTTTGAACAGCAAGCTACGAAATTGGCATAATCATGTGTCAGACATTAGAGGGCTTTTTGGGTTTTCTAAGAAGCTGGAGATGTTTTGTGGAACTCGTAATCAGCTCCGACTTCTGGGTGGATTTTGAAGTAGTATTCTGTGTTGGCGGTCCATGTGTAGGTGACTACGACTTTGATTGTTCCATGAGAAGCTATGATTTTTGGTTCAGGGTCATATGTCACGGAACCTTGCAGGTTTAGATTTGTGGCCGAAGTGCCGATGTAAACAGAATCGATTTTGCCGTCAGATGTTCCTTGGTTTGTTAAATAGATTGTGATTGTGTTTGCTGTGGTATTCCAAGACGTAGTGATTTCGCGAAGTTGAACATCTTGTCCAGTGACGTTTGTTGTGAAAGTTATGACCCAAGCATAGGTGACGACTATTGCTGCGACAGCGATGACTATCAACAGAAGCGTGGCAAGAATGGGTGATATTCCTCTCTTTGATCTTAGCACTTTGAACAAGGTTGTTTTACCTCTGGCTAACCATTTCAGAAGCTATGTTATTTAACATGTATGAATTCTGAGTATGTATTATTTGTAAAGATATAGGTTCGAAACTAGTTTCAGGTTATTTGATTCAAATGATTTCAAATGTTATGATGCATTGAAGGTAAGTGGTAGTACCTGGTGTACGAATTTCAAGATAGGTACGAACGGTTGATGTTCCTGTACTGCTTGCTTCTACCGTCATGGCTATGTAGATAGTTTCCAAACTGCCTAGATCGTACCATGCCCCAGTTTCGTTGACGAAAGCTCCGGTCTCGATAACGATTTGACTTGAGGTTCCGTCTGTGGAATTGTGGAAGTAGATGGTGCAGTTCTGTAAGCGACCTATACTAGAGTTGGAGTATTTCTTTAGCCTAATCTCCCAAGAATCCGTAACGGTGTTGTTCACTCTGAGGACGTAGTCGCAAGTTCCTCCTGTCCAAAGGTGTAAGAGAGATGCGTCTATGTTCCAGCTGTCTTGAGTAGTATCACCAGTTTCATTTGCACCATTAAACCTAATTGAAAAGTTTGAAGAGGTAAGGTATGAAGAGACGGTTTTGTTGTTCCACCCGTTTGTGAGATTAGTGAGAAGGTTTTGCCAAACTGATCCATTCCAAACATCGACTCTAATGTTTTCAGATGGTGCTGCTTCAAATGCTACATCTGAAGAGAATGAATAGCTTCCAGAGCCCGAACCATCGTTGCTGTCGGGCCCAAGGTCGTAGAAATTGTTGTTTAGCTTGAAGTAGGACCTAAGGTTGGTTTCAGACCCAGATAGTTCTGTGTTGTAGTCGTTCTGTATGTCCGCTAGGGTTCTATTGGTGTTCCAGTACCTTAAATCATCTCCATATCCATTCGTTGGGCTTACACCACCTTGAGATGCCATGAAATTGTTCTGTGTAACACCTACAGTTGACACAGTTGATGCCCATGCATCATCGTAGTCATCTAGAATGGGGGGATTGTCTTGGTCTCCAACGTACAAATATAGATTATTCGTGTTTTCGTTCCATGCAATGGCTATGAAATACCATTTGCCAATGGTAAAGTTGGTGTCGCTGGTCAGGGAATTTTCAGCTCCCCAGTCAAGATGCAGGATTTGGAGCATGCCAGTCTCACTGGCCCAAGTTGTCATTCTGGCTTCCATATTGTTGTGCTGGCCCCAAGCAGAATCGAATATAACAATTGTGTTCCACTTAATCCAGAAAGAGATGGTGCCGGCTGTAGACCCCCAATCAGGTGTCCCATCGCCAACCAGCATGTATCCGCCTTCGGCATCCAAAGAATGGGTGTTGTTCCCCCTATTAACGTAGATTGCCAACTCTTCATTCGTTTCATCATAATCTACGTTTGTCCATTGGACTTCTAAATCGAGCTGATAGTCGTCCGGTATGGCGTAGGCAACTCCTTCCGGAGCTGTTCCTGACGGATCCCAACTGTTTATTTCAGTACCATTGGCATAATATTCGTAAAGATAACCGGTGGAGCCACTGACAATCCATAGGTGCCCTGAAACAAAGTCATAAGCGATTCCAGTAGGATCAGTGAAACTCCAACTGGTTTGAATATTCCCATAGATGTCTATTTGATAGACTGTATCACTTCCCTCGTCAGTCGCCCAGAGGTATGATCCATCCCAGGCCAAGCCAACGCAATAAGAGATGCCACTGTAAGAAAAAGATCTTTCAGCAACTGTCGGGTTAGCGGGGTCCACCTGGTAGATTAAATCATCACTACGGTCAGCGATAAACCATCTTGAACCATTCCAAGCCAAACCCTCAGAATCAAGAGAGTACCCTGAAATACTCCATCTGGTTAGTTCTTCACCGGTATTGGCGTCAAACTTGATAAGAGCATCAACACCTGACCCTTTGTCAACTAAATAAATGTACTCGTTTCCATCTTCATATTGATATTCGATTCCAAAAGGATAGAGTGTACCCGTACTCCAGCTTAGAATCTCGGTTCCACCAGGATCAGATTTGCTGAGTTTACGAACAAAGTCGTCATTCCCAGAAATCCAAATATATTCATTGGTCCCAAGGAAGGCTCCTTCTGTCAAAGTATCGTAAATTGAATCAGGACCATACTGTTGAGCCGTGAAGTTGCCATGGGTTCCCTTATCAGTAGAATTGTCCACGTTAGAAGTGTTATTGTCAACGTAATCTTCAATATTGGTTCCTGATGCTGATACACTTGCTTTTGCACTTGTGTTGTTTGTGTAAATCGTGCTTATGCCAGCGGTTCCAGATTGCAGAACAACCTTGGGCGTTTCACATGAAACTGGTAATGCTTGACAATAATATCCGTTCCATATGCTACCGTTAGCGGAAACCGCTAGAATAACGATTAAGATAACGCTTAGAAGTACGATATTCATGTGTCCTATTTTCATAGACTTCCCTCTACTATACGATAAATGGAAAGAAAGGGGGGACCGGCTGCATGCATGCATTAGGCTGGTCTAGTCGCCTGGTTCGCCTGTCACGATCAATGTCAACTTCACTGTAACTTGGTGTGTGCTCTGTGCATTAGCGTTCCACTTGATGTTCCACTCTACAACCCATGTAGTACTCGCTGGAATGTCAATTGCACCCGTACTCGAGCCAGCTGAGCCAACGGTGATCGTTGTACCCTGCTCAGTGCCTCCCGCACTGTCACGAAGTATTACAGTCAGAGAGTCCACCTGTCCGGTGTCGCCGCTCCAATCTGTTCCTTCGTCAAACTTCAGTTCAATCTCGACAGCTGCGGTGTGCGAGTTCTCTATTCCACAAGCGGCTTGATAGGTTCTTGTTGCATTAGGCCAACCCGCCATACTGTTGAAACTCGCGTAGGTACCATTGGTTCCAGGACTGAATTCAGCTGCAGTGCTGTCGGCTGCACTTACGAAGGCCACTTTTACTGCCTTGGCGCCGATGTCAAAAGATTCCATGTACATGTAGTTGTAGACAGCAGCACTCGCGGTGGCGATGAGCATTGATGTAAGGAGTAACGTCAGAAGCTTCAGCGATCTATTACGTAATATTTTTCTCTTATCCACGATATTTCACCTCCTTCTGAACGTTTTTCTCACTTTTTCTTGGTTTGAGGGAAACAAAGATGCCCACTACCAGAACAACAGTGCACGTGACAAGGGCAGCACCAAGGAATTCTATAGAAATCTGTGGAAACAAAGGTAGTGGCATCATCATCCCATTAGCGTAGCCTGAGACGAAGAAGGTAGACACTAGAATCGTGGGAAACGTGACGGCGCCGAAGTATATCTTAGCGAGTTTCCAGAGCTTCTTTGGAGTTGCGAGGTAGATGTTGACCACGACGACATTGGCTAAGGCAACAATCAAATAGATGAAACAGTACCAGAACCGCATGTAGTCTCCGAAAAGAAGCATGAACTCTTTGCTAATCCAGAGGTGTCCGAACCCGACTAAGCCCGCGATCTGATAGACATATGGAACTGCATCTGGAAAGTGACGGTCAAAGAGAATGGTCAGCAGGCTGATCGCTAGAAATACGTCGATGCCCAGCAGCACAAACAACTCGGGCAGAATCGGAGATGCCATTCTTCCTCACACGCTACTCAACACAGAAAGCGTTCTAGGAGTTGCGATTTAAGTCCTATGAATTCCGAATCTGAATCAGATATGCATCTGATCAATACTCAGAATTCAGATATATTTAGCAAGTCGGAATCAAGCCCATTAAGGATTATCTTCATTTTTCCGCTGGAGAAAGGAGAATATAGGAAAATGGAAGCGAAGAAAATAGCAGCCATAGTGGTCAATGTCACGGCTGGTTTCATAGTGGTCTCAGTAGGCCTAGCAATGTTGCCATTTCCATTGAATATAGCGTGGGGAGTCTTCAACTTTTGGCTATGGATAGTGTCTCCTACAGCAATCTTGTGGGCTCAGAGGAAAGATGAAAACAAGTCCTAAACTGCTTGTTTGCATGTTTTGCGCGCGCGAAGAGACACATGATAAATCACAATTATACACTCAGATCAGCCAACTATCTCAAAAATGAGCGGAGGAGCAGAAGTTCTCGCCTCCAATCGGATACCCAACAAACCCTCCAGAAAGCCACATAACACCTCAGAGTTACTGATGAACGGCGTCTTGATAATAACGTATTTATCCCTTAGATAGAAATCACCGAAACCTTGAACACACAACCGCTTAAACACTTCGGACCACTTTTCTCGATTATCGGTTTGTATGTTTAAGCTTGCCTCCATAGACAATCTGGTGGCTTCCCCGGTTTTTTGACCAACCTCCCGCCACTTCTCCTTCGGAACATGCTGAAGCATTATGTTAACGAACTCAACGTTTACGAAGGCAACACGGCTGATGCCGCAGTAATATTCACCTGGGTATTTCCAGTCGTAGATCGTCATGTTGCGGTAGACATCTAGCATTTTCGATATGAGAGGTTTGATGCCTGGTTCTTTTCCCTCTTCAATGAGTGAATCAATGTACTTGCGTTCTTCTTCATCTAGGATGATGGTTGTCCTTTTAACTGGCCGTTCTCTGGACACCTGCAACTTCTCCTTTTGTCCAAATTGAACTATGTCATATTAGTATGCCTTGTAGCATATTTTATATGTTTCGTTTGCAATTTGCAGTTTTCTTACTTTCACAGTGGCTGGAAAGTTTAGGCAGAAGCCTTAAATTTCTTCTATTCTTTAGCCAAGTGCAAAAAGAGGATTACGCCTGCCGTGAAGGAGGCTAGACCGATAAGAGTGAAAAGAAGGGACGAAACACCAAACCTTTGAAAAATGAGCATGAGGTAGGTGGGTCCTCCAAATATAAGTAGAACAGCCAAAATCGTCAATGCTGTCTTGACGAATCTTTCAGGAATCCTCCATCCCTTTCGTGCTTTCTTCATGTCACGTCCCACATTTAGCAAATCAGGGTGTATCGTTGTTCTTAATGCTTTCTCCTAAGCTTTTCCAGAGCATCCTTTTTTACCTTTATTCCCAGCGATTTCATGAGCAATTTGAAGACGGAGAATGCTGCTCTTCGATCGGTCTCGAGTCCTGTGGTTGCACCTAACAGACATATGCCTTCGGATCCACGTTTTTTGGCGAGTCCTAACAGGAGGCCAGTGGCACCTACGATTCTTCCCTTTCCATAGATTACGGCGCCTTTTTCCATCGTCTCTACGGCGAGCTTTTGAGATGTAGCAGCTACGTAGACTTCTTCCGCAGGGCGAGGTGTAGGCGCTCCACCCATCGTCACGACGAATCTACATCCATGTTTTTCTGCAAAGTCCAAGATTTCTCCGCATAATTCGTAGTGTACTACTACGTCTTCAAGGGAAGGCTGTGCGTCTCCGGTTAGGATAATGAAGTGTTTTTTCTTTGTTTGGGCTGCGTGGAATTCGTAGCGGGGTGGGCGGCAGATTCCGTGATTGTTTATGATGACGTAGTCGGGGAAAGAAGGGGAGTATAGTTCTGCGAATGGTTTGGCGTGTGTAAACTTGATCAACAGTTGTGCTGCGATTTTTCCTATGTTTCCGAATCCTGGGAGGCCTTCTACGAACACTGGGTTTTCTAGTTCTGGATGAGACAGATAGCGGAATTGTGGTTTGTCCATTTGTGTACCTCAGTGTAAATAAACATCAGTCGTGTATAGATTTTTCGTGCAGTCTTTTAAAGGGCAATGCTGGGGTATGCTAGTATAAAAATATTTAAGATACTCATGTGCCACTGTTGAGGTGGCGGGGCAAAACCGTAGCGAGAGGCACGTTTAGACAGAGAGACTGCTGTAGCCTCCTATATGGGTGGGGTAGCCAGGTGAACCCGCTGGGCTCATAACCCAGAGATCGGTTGTTCAAATCAACCCCCCGCTACCAACATACTAGCGCAGGTTTTTGTTGAAAAAATGTGGATATACGCGTTTATTTCGGGCTTTCGCGCTCTATTTTTCGTGCTCGTGTTTTGATCCATTCTGTCACTTTTTCTTCTGTCATTTTCTCAGCTGTTCGTTGTTTCTCCAGTTTTTCTTCTATGAGCCATAACAGTTTCTCGGGTTTGACAGGTTTTATGGTGTATGCGTCAGCTCCTAGGTTTAATGCTTCAACAGCGTTTTCTAGTGAAGGGTAGCCGGTGATCATGATTTTCGTCATTTTGGCCACGTTTTCGTGAAAGAATGAGCGGTTAAAGTTTTTCTCTTGGTGAGAGATCCATCATCGTGAACCCGGAAACCATTTTCGGATAGAAATCCGTGGATTTTTCAGGCATTCTTTCATGGTTCTGCGCTATTTTTAAAACCATTTCTGGAGTTGTTGGATTAACTAAGAATGCTAACTTGGCTTCTCCCTTATGCACTTTTTCCACAGCGCCCTTTATCCATCTCACGTATAGTATCTCCTCATCAATTTTCAGTTCACCAGTTTTCATGACGACTCTGAAGACAACATCCCTCAAGATAGTGACGTCAAGAGAACGATACTCATCGGACCAAGCAGCATCCGTGAACTGGGAAACAGTTTTTTCATTTTTCAACAGCAAACCATAAGACCTTTTTCCATCGTAAACGCAGAAAGCATGTTGCGTCTTGTGGCTTTCCAGAAAGCTTCTCAGAGCTTCAGCGTTAGAATCAATTTTTGAGACTGTGAAGAACTTCTTGAGCTTTTGTAAAGCATCGTCAGTCAGATCGATTTTTTTCAGAAGACGATGTGTTGGCAAGACAATCAATCCTTCATCTTGTATAGGAACCATGTAACTCATCCGAAAATTGAACGCTGAATCTTCCGTCCATTCTTCTTGTCTGCGTCTTTCATCCCTGTAGGCAATAGCAGTCTCATATCTATGATGCCCATCAGCAATAACAAACTGCCTGTCTATCATCGCTTCTTGAACCAACTTTATCTCTTCTGGATCGGTCAATTTCCAAATAAGATTTCTAACGTTTAAGGAGTCTTTAACGTCTATTAGTGGAACGGTCTTTGTGATTCTTGCGAAAAGGTTAATGGTTATTTTCTCTGGGTCTGGGTAAAGTAGAAATCCGGTTTCGAGGTTTTTCTGGGTTGCTCGCAGCATGTTTAATCGGTCGATTTTTGGTCCTTTATGAGTGATTTCGTGAGGGAGAACTTTGTTTTCCACGTAGGGATGTAGGCGTAGAGCAGCAATGAATCCTGTGCGGGTGTAGGTTTTCCCAAAGAGTTCGAATTCTTGTTCGTAGACAAAAATTGCGGGTTCCTTGTCTTTTTTTAGTACCCCTTCATTCATCCATTGGCGTATTCGTTGCTTAGTTATTTCGTATCTATTTTCTTCCATTGGCAGTGTTAGTCGGCAGTAGTTGTACAATGACTTTTCATGGTATTTCCTCTGCATATCAGAGTCAATTTTGTCGTATGGTTGAGTGATTAGATTCTCGTAGCTGCCTGCTTTTTCAGTGTATCGCACTGCTCTGAATGGCCTAATTTCGACCATACATTCCGACTCACTTGAGTTTTTCCAGTTCTTCGATTACTCTTTCAGCTACTTGTACACCTGCTCTCAATTGTGCTTCTCTAGTTTGAGCACCAATATGTGGCGTAGCGTGAACGTTCTCAAGTGTGAGCAGCTTATGTTTTCCAGGCGGTTCTTCTTCAAAAACATCTGTTGCCGCAGCCTTGACTTTGCCTGACACAAGAGCCTGATATAGCGCTTCTTGGTCAACCACTCCGCCGCGTGAACAGTCAATTATCATGACCCCGTCTTTCATCATGCCGAGTTCTCTTGTTGATAATATATGTCTGGTCCGCGGAGTTAGCGGAACATGGATTGAGATAAAGTCAGCCTTCGGAAGCATTTCTTCCAGAGAAACAAATCGATCGTAAACTCGGCTTCTCACCACAATTACTTTCATGCCTAGGGCTAATGCTAGTTTTTCAACGATTTTCGCAATGTTTCCGTAGCCTATTAACCCAAGGGTTTTCCCATGGACTTCTACGCCTTTGAGTTCCTTCTTTGCCCATTTTCCCTCGCGAAGAGTAACAGTTCCTCTGACTATGCCTCTTGTAAGTGCCAGCAAGTGACCAATTGCCAACTCAGCGACACTGATTGAGGATGCTTGCGGAGTGTTCACCACAGTGATGCCCATTTCTCTGGCTTTTTCTAAATCGATGTTGTCCAAGCCAATGCCTGCGCGTCCAATGACCTTAAGGTTTTGCCCGTTAACGATTAGGTCGCCTTTGACTTTAGTGGCTGATCGAACGATAAGCGCGTCGTATTCACCTACGATTTCAGGGAGTTCATCTTTAGGCGTATCCCATGCTTTCATGACTTTGCAGCCGTTTTCCTCAAGTAGTTTTATGCCTGCGTCAGCGATTTTGTCACAAATTAAGATTTTAAAAGCCACTTTTCCTAAAGCCCCCAGATTTCATCAATGTGTCCAAGAACTTCTTTGATTCCCTCAAGATTCCATTCACCCATATGACCGACGCGGAAGGTTTTTTCAGCTAGTTTGCCATAGCCATTGGAAATCATGAAATGTCTTTCTGCCAGTTTCTCATTCAGTTCTTTCACATTTTTTCCTAACGTGTTTTTGATACAGGTGACTGTGACTGATTCATATCCTGGTTCGGCAAATAATGCGAAATGTTTTTTTGCCCATTTTCGCGTGTATTCCGCCATTTTTTTGTGTCTTTGGTACACGCCCTCAGGTGTTTCCTCCAGCAGTAAATCCATTCGTTTGTCAAGTGCATACAGAAGCGAAACGTTTGGGGTGAATGGTGTCTGATGCTTTTTCTCGTAATAATCGAAAATGCGAACCAGATTTGTATACATGCCTCGGCTAGGCACTTCCCTAGCCCTTTCTAAGGCTCTATCGCTTACAATTCCGACTGCTAATCCTGGAGGCAGAGCGAAACACTTTTGCGTTGAAGCAAAAATGGTGTCGCAGCCGATTTCTGACGGCAATAACTTGTCGCCAACCATTCCGGAAATGCTGTCGATTGCAAGCATTACATTGGGATAATCTTTTTTCATCATTTTTCCAATTTTATAGATTGGGTTTCGCACTCCAGTTGATGTTTCGTTGTGGCAAATAGTTAGTGTATCATATTCTCCTGAATCAAGTTTCTCCGCGATCATGTCTGGCTTAACCGCTTTTCCCCACTCTACGTCGAGAAATTCAACTTTTTTACCGCAAGCCTGTACAGCTTTTCCAAACCTTTCTGAGAAGGCTCCGTTAGTGCAGGCGAGGGCTTTCTCTTTCACAATGCTTCTGCCAACTATGTCGAACCATAGTGTTCCCGAAGATGTAGTAACAGTGGTTTTCTGGCTGTCTGGTAACTGAAAGAACTTATTCAATTTCCCGATAATCGCTGTGTATAATTCTGTAAACTCTTTAGTTCGATGTCCAATTAGAAAGCGGGACTGTTCATGGAGCATTCCCGCACTTACTTCGGTTGGTCCGGGTATTAACAGTCTTTTATGCATTTTCTCCACCTTTTATGTGAAGCATTTACAAGAAATGTGATATTTAACCATTTACAAACGTTTTTCATGTTTGATGTTTTAACGAAGAAAAATTCAGCTTTGCCTTCGAGTTTTTAGGACCTCTCTGTTTACTAGATTGGGCGGAATTCTTCCCTCAAAGAATGCAATAAGGTTTTCGGCAACCATCTCAGCCATTCTGGAACGAGTCTCATAACTACTGCTTGATATATGCGGAGCTACAACAACATTGTCAAGTTTGAGTAATGGATTATCTACTGATGTTGGTTCTTGCTCGAAAACGTCGAGGGCGGCGCCAGCAATCCATCCTTCTGTCAAGGCTTTGTATAGGGCTTTTTCATCCACAACTGGTCCCCTTGAATTGTTTATTAGACAGGCTGTTTTCTTCATCAGCTTCAGCTTTCGCTCATCTATCAGGTGATAAGTTTTCTTCATTAGGGGAACATGGATATTGACAAAATCGGATTTTTGGAGGAGTGTGTCAAGGTCTGCGAATGTCAATCCTAACGTTTTTTCTAAATTGGGTTTCCGTGTCGCGCTATAGTAAAGAGTTCTCATGTCGAAGCCTGTCGCTCTCTTCGCCACGGCTGCTCCTATTCTTCCCAAACCTACTATTCCCAACGTAGTTCCGTAAACGTCTCTTCCCAGAATCATGGTTGGGTGCCAACCCACCTTCCACTTTCCAGAGCGGATATACTTGTCTGCCTCCACGACTCTTCGTGCGACGGCCATCAAAAGTGCCCATGCAAAATCCGCGGTGGTTTCGGTCAGCACTCCTGGTGTGTTTGTAACGTAGATGCCTCTTTTCGTTGCTTCTTCTATGTCGATGTTGTCGTATCCAACTGCAAATTGAGCTATTATCTTCAAGTTTGGCGCAACATCAAAAACTTCAGCATCTATTTTATCTGTTAGAAGTGAGGCTAAGGCGTCTACCTTCGCCACTTTTTGAATGACCACTTTCTTGGGTGGGGGCGCAGAGTCAGTCCAGATTTCTGCGTCGAATCGTTTCTTAATGATTCGAAGCCCTCTTTCTGGAAGTTCACGCGTAACAAATACTTTATGTTTCTGCACGTCTCATTCCCTCTCTATGATCTTCTCCAATCTCTTATCCCTATCAATTTATTGCACTTACGGATAAAGCGTTAAAGGAAAAGAACCTTTACGTGAACCATACGTGAGGAGATGGGCATGGTTGAAATCAAAAACAAAGAAGAACTCATAAATAATTCAAAATTACCCCTCGACAGAAAAGCTAGAAAACTAGCGTTAAACAGCCTCGAAACAGCATTAAAAGCCGCTGATCCCAGAGGCATCATCAAATCTAAGGTCAAGTTGAAAGAAGGCCTCCTTACGATTAATAAACACCCGTTTGATTTGAAGAAATTCAACAACATATTTGTGGTGGGCGGTGGCAAAGCCAGCGGTTCAATGGCCGAAGCATTGGAGATTATCCTGAAAGACCATATAACCGACGGGACTCTGAATGTTCCTTATGCCAGCGGTCATTATAAAGTCCAACGAATCAAACTTCAAGAGGCAAGTCACCCGGTTCCAGATGAAGCTGGTGTTAAAGGCACAAGGCGTATGTTAGATTTAGTCAGTCAAGCTGATGAGAACGATCTTGTTATCTGTTTGATATCTGGAGGGGGTTCAAGTTTGATGCCTTTGCCTCGCGACGAAATATCTCTTCAAGATAAGAAAATGGTTACAGAAGCCTTACTCAAATCGGGAGCCCCAATAAATGAAATCAATGCTGTGCGCAAACACATCTCAGACTTTAAGGGTGGGTGGCTAGCGAAAAAGGCGTATCCAGCCACGGTCATAAACCTGCTTCTTTCTGATGTGGTGGGTGATCCCCTAGATGCTATAGCCTCAGGGCCCGCCGTTCCCGACTCCACCACGTTTCAAGATGCCATTAAAGTTCTGAAAAAACATATGTTATGGAACAAGATTCCAGAGTCGGTGAAAAAGACTCTGCTTAACGGCGAGAAAGGATATGCATCAGAGACCCCAAAAGCAGACGATGTTGCATTCAAGAAAGTCTATAACTTCATTGTTGGAAACAACCGTTCAGCAAGTCTTGCTGCCTACGACGAGCTTCGTGACGCAGGGCTCAATACGCTCTTTCTCACTTCATATATGGAAGGTGAAGCCCGATACGTGGGGAGAATGTTTGCCGCCATAGTCCAGGAGATTGTAGCGTCAGGAAAACCGATTCCAAAACCTTCGGGCATAGTAGCTGGAGGAGAAGCTGCTGTAACGGTCGTTGGTAAGGGAGCCGGAGGGCGAAACCAAGAAATCGCGTTAGGAGCCGCATTGAAGATAGATGGGGTAGAAGGCGCAGTTATCGCGTCGATAAGCACGGACGGAATAGATGGACCAACCGATGCCGCTGGGGCCTTAGTAGATGGGAAAACAATACTCCGTTCTCGAGAGTTAGAGTTAAACGCGGAGGAGTTTCTTGCGGACAATGATTCGTATGCCTTTTTCTCTAAGTTAGGCGACCTCATCTTTACAGGACCAACAGGCACAAATGTTAATGACATTTCAGTAATCGTGATGATATAACGATAGAAAGCGTGTCCATGAATAGCCCCTTATAGAGCGCGTGCGAAACAGTAAACGTTATGAGTGAAACAACTATGAAACAGAATTGTGAGCGGGTTGTCCTTGGAGAAGAAGTTTGATGTAGTTGTGGTTGGTGCTGGAACTGGAGGGTGCATGGCCGCGAAAACCGTGGCGGATGCTGGCTTTGAAGTATGTCTAATCGACCGGAAAAGAGGAGAAAGCGTGGGAGACAAAGTTTGTGGAGACGCCATAGGTAAACATCACTTTGACAACCTTGGATTAAGCTACCCCGTAGGGGAAGAGCTGGAGCGAGAGATGGTTGGAGTTAAGATTTATTCACCTGATGTCGAAACTGTTTTCAACGCTGAAGGAGAAGGCCTCTACGGGTTCATGATTAACCGCTACCTATTTGGGCAGAGATTATTGGAGGTCGCAATCGACGCCGGAGCAACTTTTATAGAATCAACTCAAGCGTCAAAACCCATAATAAAAGATCACTTTGTCACTGGAGTTCTAACAAAGAATCTGAAAACAGGAGAAGAGGTCACGTTATCTAGTCAAGTTGTTGTAGAGGCAAGCGGGCTTTCAGCTACTTTACGCACGAAACTTCCTCCTGAAATCGGAATTGACATAACCATCCACAAAGAAGACATAATTATTTGTTACAGGGAGATTCGCAAACTAAAAGAACAAATTTCTGACCCAAACTTTTGCGAAATTTATCTTAATCTCCAATTTGCCCCAGGAGGATATTCTTGGGTTTTTCCGGAAAGCGAGACAAAAGTCAACGTAGGCTTAGGAGTAGTTGCATCAGGTGGTTCTCCAAATCCCAAAAAACAGCTTTACAGCTATATTCTATCCAAGAAGCTATTCAAGGAATCGTCTGTTGTGACGGGCGGTGGAGGGCAGGTTCCGACTCGCAGACCCCTAGACTGCATGACTGGAAATGGCATTACTATCGTTGGAGACGCTGCCTGCCAAGTAAACCCTATTCACGGTGGCGGAATGGGACCCTCCATGACAGGAGGAGCAATGGCTGGAAAAGCAATTGTCGAGGCTATGAGCAATGACGATGTAAGTCAAAGTGGGCTTTGGCCATACAATGTCAACTATATGCAGTCCTACGGGGCTAAACAGGCGGGTCTTGATGTTTTCCGTCTGTTTCTTCAAGGACTGAGTGACGACGACTTGAACTACGGAATGAAGTATCGTATGATCACTGAGAAGGACGTTCTCAAAGCAAGCATGGGTGAGGACATTCATGTTAACTTGACCGAAAAAACCATCCGAGTCCTTAGAGGAGTAAGAAAACTCAGTTTGCTAAAGAAGCTACGCGAAACAGCAAGTTTGATAAAGACAATGCGTGAACACTATCGGAACTATCCGACTTCACCTAAAGGCTTCGGCGAATGGAAAAAGAAAACGCGACATTTAGTCCAAGAAGCGGTCAAAATGCGAGTTGCGTCGTGATCATGCATGTTGCAGTACTAGTCACAGGCGGCAAAGACTCCGCGCTAGCACTCTACCGCGTGCTGAAAGAAGGCTATCAAGTAAAACATCTTGTCACCATGCTCCCTCAGAGAGAAGACAGTTGGATGTTTCACTCTCTCAACATTCATTTGGTAGAACTCTTTGCTAAAGCTGTAGAGGTTCCGTTGGTAACCGCTGAAACCGCTGGAATCAAAGAAACGGAGCTAGAAGATCTCAAAAATCTGCTCGCAACCCTGGACATAGAAGGAGTTGTGTCCGGGGCAATCTTGTCGCAATATCAGAAGAAGCGAATCGACAAAATCTGCCGAGAACTGAACCTAAAATCTATTGCACCCCTCTGGCACGAGGACCCAAAGCAACTGCTGAAAGAAATCGTTCATCTCAATTTTCATGTCATCATTGTAGGCGTGTACGCGTATGGTTTCGATCAGAGCTGGCTTGGAAGAAAAATAGACTCAACAACGCTAGATGATCTTAATGAATTGAACAAACAGTATCAAATATCTCCAGTTGGTGAGGGTGGCGAATACGAAACTCTAGTTCTTGATGCACCCTTTTTTAGGAAAAGAATACAGTTGTTTCAGGTTGAGGAGGTTTGGGAAGATCAATGTGGGTACTTGCTTGTGAAAGAAGCTAAGCTTGTGGAGAAAGCTGAAAAGGTTTGTTAGAATGTGACTGGTGATATCTTTTTTAGGTTATATCTATCTTCACACGCGTAACAGCAAGATATGCATGCTAGGAACCGCTTAATCTGTTTACTTCCTTCACGGCCTCTACTGCGACCTCTATCATATCATCATCTGGCTCTCTCGTTGTCAAGCGTTGAAATGCTAAGCCCGGCAATGTCAGCGTTCTCATGATTGTAGAGTCTTTGTATCTGTCGCTAAGTTTCAGAAGCTCGTAAGATATGGCTCCGATCACTGGGATTAGTAGCACTCTGTATGCGAGTCTTGTAGCAAACCCTAAATTTGGCATGATCGAGAACAACAAGATGCTTACAAACATAACAATGAAGATGAAAGAGGTGCCACACCGAGGATGCAATCTAGAGAATTTCTTCACATTCAAAACATTCAATGCTACCCCAGCTTCGTGTGCGTTGATCGCCTTATGCTCTGCGCCATGATACTGCAGTATTTTCTTGAACTCACCCCACATAGCCACTAATGTTAGGTATAGGAGAAAAATCGTAAGACGCACAATGGCTTCTACAACGTTGAAAACTACTCCCGTGAGATTAAACAAAGTAGTCAAGAGAAAAGGTACTATCATGAAAAGAGAAGCCAACGCTATAGCCATGGCAATTGCTATCGCAAACTCCTTAATGGTGAACTTTTCCTCTTCTTCAAGAATTGCATTTGCAGAGTAATAGAGGCCTTTGACACCGAGATAGAAAGTTTCAAACAACCCGATGATGCCTCTCAGAAACGGTAGTCCAAGGATCCTGTATCTTCCAGATACGGATTTTATCTCCTCTGTGTTTGTCAATATCTCATTGTTTGGTTGTCTAACACACATCACCACATGTGTGCGCGAGCGCATCATCACACCTTCTATCAGAGCTTGTCCACCAAATGCCAGTGACGGCTTCTCTCTTCTTTGGGCAAACAACTTCATCATTCACAAGAAGATTCTGCTGGTCTTATAATGATTTGTTCCTTTTCGATTACATGCATGCGCTACGTTAGTGCGATTATGAGGCTCACCTCTATCACAGCTGCTATGAGGAATATGCCATAAATTGTAGCTAGGTCTCTCAGGGAAATTGTTCTATTCAATGCCTTCTTGATTGTCAGGTATATACCGTATCCCTCGATCATCCCAATGGGTGCACTTATTATCACAAACCTGGGAAGCGCTTCAACGTTTATCTCTCCGAAGACGAGAGTGCTTGCACGCAGAATGCTCAGAAAGACGATTAGAATTGTGAACACTATGGCAAAGGTTCCAGGATGCTCAAGTACAACATGTTCATATTTCTGCCCTTTGAAGAAGCCTTGAACCACTAAATTGACATAAAAGGTCATACCCAATAAAATCAGAGATATTGCAGTGACATTATGAATGAAAACCATGAAAAAAGCCAGAAGCTGATTCGAAAATAAAGTACCCAATGTTTGGAAGAAGATAGCGTTCTCAAAGTAGGAAAGGATCAATAGAATCAGAAAAGCTATACCTAGTAACACCGACCTCTTTTTTCCGTCAAGCAATAGACAAGCCTCAAAGAACCGTCGGTAGAAAATTAACGACTTAGATAATAATAAATTATGAACTTTAAAAATGGATTCCAAAATCAACTTACAGCGTCATGCATGCAGAAAGCGAAAATGACCCACGATAAGTTCAAAATCACCTATGATAAACGTATATTGCGAGAGGTGCAAAGATATCCCCCGCAAAAACCCTCTTCTTTTGTCTTCGTGGTATCAACCTAGTTTGTAATGTTTTCTGATTCTCTCCTTGATTTCCCACGTGCATTTGAGACCCTTTGGAAAGGTAACAAAATCACCAGCCCCGAATTCCACATTTCCTTCATCTGTCTTCACGATAGACCTTCCTTCAAGAATCAGGCAAGCTTCCTTTTGATCATACTCCCATGAAAATGTGGAAGGTTCTTTTTCCCAGATTGGCCAGCTTTTTGCTCTTCTTTGTTCTTCTTCTGTTGGTTTCTTGACTTCGATCTTCATTTTCATCAGCATTCTAAAAAAGAACTCGATGTATTTATAGGTTAGTTTGTGTGCATGCATGCACTAGTTGAAGGAAAGAGAGAAATGACGAATCCACGCTAAACATTGGTTTATGCGGCAGTGTGAAAGGCGTCAGAGGAGGTAGTGATAGAATTTGCCGACTCGCCGGAGGGTTCAAGACGAGGAAGCAAAGCAGGGTAGAGTCGAATTTAGCTTTCCTCTGCTAATAGTTAGGATAAAGACGTTCACGAGGGTGTACGATAGGCTCGGCGCTTTTGGTGCTTCACGCCCAGTCTCGTGGGCAGCTATCATCGGCATGCCAATATTAGCGAGCTTCGGCCTCTACTTCATATTTAGTAGCCTCTTAACATTACTAACAACACCTGCGGCGAGGGAAATTGGACGTGAGCTTGGTCCTCAGGCCTACGTCCTCCTTCCCGGGATCAATCCCTATCTCCCTATACTCTACGGCTGGTTAGCCATAATAGCTGCAATAATGGTTCATGAAGGAGCACATGGTGTGATAGCGAGGAGTCTTGGATTCAGAGTAAAGTCTAGCGGACTTCTGTTTTTCCTAGTCATACCAGTGGGAGCCTTCGTGGATGTAGACGAGGAGCAGATGGCAAAAGCCAAACCCAAGAATTCTGTGAGGGTCTTAGCAGCTGGCCCTGGAGCCAACATCGCTGTAGCCATTGTCTGTTTACTTGGCGTTCTGATTATCACTAGCGGGCTGACCCCAGTTGTCGATGGGTTATACGTCTTTGACGTTATGGAGGGCATGCCTGCTGAAGACGCGGGCTTGTTGTTGGAAGACGTGATTATCAGCGTAGATTACACGCCGGTAACCAATTTCGATGACTTCAAGGCTACTTTGGAGGACAAAAATCCCAATGACATCATGCGGATCACTGTGGCGAGGGGGAAGATGTGGAGAGATCGGTTTTCCACATTTGTGAAGCTGACTGAGTATAAGGGTGGGGTCTTCTTGGGCGTAAGCGTGGGTGAAATCCTCACAGAGCAACGATTGAGAACATATCAGAAGCTGGCTACAGAGACACTTTACATACACTTTATGCCACCCACACTGGCTCCGAGTTTGGTGCCGTTCTCAGGAGCATTAAACGATTTCTACACGCACACACTCGGGGAGAATTGGCATATCCTGGCAAACATCTTCTTCTGGCTGTGGTTCGTCAACGTCAATGTTGCAATATTCAACGCCTTGCCAATCTATCCTCTCGACGGGGGGCGAGCATTCAAAAGCGTATTGAAGAGCGGACTAGGCCGTAGGGCAGGCGGGAAGATAGCTTCTCGATTAACCAGTGTTGTGGCTGTCATTTTATTATCCGCTATCGTGATGACTATAGTACTTCCCTTCATAATGTGACTTGGCCTAACCACCAATTGAATGGCATGCATGCATCGGTAGTTACACAATTCATTTTAGCTTTTTGCATGTATGCGTGCGGACTAGATTATTGTTATAGAAGTTTGTTCTGTATACTCCGCTGCAAAGACCCATGCATGCAAAAGTCCTAAAACACGTTGAAAAGGTTTATTAATCGTCTTGACGGTGAAGTTGAACCGTAAACGTGCAGAGAGAGGGTTTAGGAAATGACCTACAAACACATCGCGGCAGCCTGGAAACGACCTGAAGCTTCCTATGTAAAGGAATTAATGTGGCACAGAGCTATAAAATGGCGGAAACAGCGGACAATTCTCAGAATTGAAAAGCCGACGCGACTGGATCGAGCGAGAAAGCTAGGATACAAAGCCAAGCAGGGGTTTGTCGTCGCTCGCGTTCGTGTTAGGCGTGGAGGCCTTCGGAGACGTCGGCCGAAAGGAGGTAGAAGGCCCAAACGTATGGGTATTAAGAAATTCAAGCCCGCGAAAAGCTTGAGGCTCATTGGTGAGGAAAGAGTTGCGAGAAAGTTTCCAAACTTGGAGGTTTTGAACTCTTACTGGGTTTGGGAGGATGGACGCTCAAAATGGTTTGAGGTGATCCTTGTTGACCGGAGCCATCCAGTAGTCAAGTCAGATAAAGATATCAACTGGATCTGTGAAGGAACCCATCGTGGTCGAGTTTTTCGTGGATTGACCAGTGCCGGCAAGGAGATTAGGGGACTTCATCACAAAGGTCGTGGAGCAGAGAAGGTTCGGCCGAGTCGCAGAGCGAGACGCAAGTGAAAAGAAGCAAGAAGATGAGAAGGATTATAATCCTTAAATTCTAGCCAAATGATAATCAAACTCAAACTCAGAGGGCGCTTGGAGTTTATTCCACGGATGGCATATGAAAGAATAGCAGCAATAGTAATAGTCCGCGGGAGACCCTTAGAAAGAATGCGTGAAGGTGCAATTTCAATGCAAAATCACTTCTTCTGTGATGCAAAAACTAGACTCGTTGGACAGTGTCTTAGGAGTTGGGTTAAATCAAGATAGGGTATTATGGTATGAAAACTAGTGCTGCTATGACACAGCCATAATTTTCTATGGGTACTCTCAAAACCTCTGTTCGATAACCAATTTTTTTGATTCTGATTTCTCGTGTCTTCGCCATTTCGTTAATTTTCCATTTGAGAGTTTCCTTTAGAGCCCTTTTATCCATGTGTCCATTAGCCTCTGCCACAAGCCCGTATTTCATGTTTTTTTCCCATGCCCATGCGATTCCAGCAGCAATCGTTGTTTCTCCTTTCCCATCCATTCTGGCTATCACTGTGTTGGTGATGGAGCCGGCTGGTATTTTCTTCCATTCTCTTTCTTTGCATGTCGGTGGAAGTATGGAACTCACTGGAACTAGGTTACATTGCTCTATTCTAGCGTTCTTTAGGGCGCGGTCGAAGGCGTTAAGTTGAGAAATCGGACTGATTGCTTCTCCGCCTGTTACAAAAAATTCTTCAGGAATCATTTTTCTGTTTTTTCCTTACTTGGCAACGTAGTGCAATCAACAAAACTGCATTATTAACTTTGCGATGAACATTCCACGGTCTCTTCGAGGTTTCTTAAGACGGTTTCACCGAAATTCATATCAAACTGCGTTACATCACAATAACTTGAATAATGATGAAGATTCAATCAGTGGTGCAGAAAAGGAAAGGCAGGATCCAAAAAGGGAAAGGTTTCAGCAGAGACGAACTAAAGGAGGCTAAGATAGATTTCAGGCAGGCACTCAAGTTAGCCATACCCATAGATCTGAGAAGGAAAACCAAACATGAAGAAAACATAACAGCTTTGAAAGCACATCTTCACAAATTGAAGCCCAACACGAAAGTCTCAAAAAGAGTTCGGGTTGAACAAAAAAAGTAGAGTTGCCTGATAGCTGAATTACTGCGCTGCATATGAAGACGTTTTCCTTAGCTCCTGTATAATTATTCGACTTGTCCATGCGGTGGTAGCTACTCGAAGCTTTCATATAGGTGGCGTTTTTGCTCTCCAGTCCTGTATGTTGAAGGGCAAGACAGCATATGCATGGACAACATCTTCGTCGATTATCTCATAGCCAAGCAGCAAGTAGATGCAGAGTTCTTCCTTGTAAATCATGTCTGCTCTCAATGCCTTAACAGTTATGCTTTCATCCACACTCAGGTACCCGCTTTCAAAGAGTTCTTCTCTCATCATTTCTTCTTCGCCAACAATCCATGCTGGTGCATGCATGCATAAAATATTAAGATAGAACTATTCGTAAGGTTAGCGTGCAGGGGTTTCGCCTCCAATGTCCATAGCCTACATTGATATACGCTTCTTCGCACATGCGACCGAAGACTTGAACAAGGTCATCGAAGCAGTCCAGAACGTTCTTCCAGCTAACTACGTCGATGACATAGTATTCAGAAGAGACAATCTGCAAGGCCACTATGGCAACCCCATCCTCCTTTTCGAAACCAGAATAAAGAAAAAAGAAATAGTCAAAGCTGTCGCCGAGAATTTTTCTTCACACCTTAGAGAGTCAAATAGAAAAGCGTTACATGAAGAGATCGATTTGCACATGCAGAAAGGAAGTCTCTACATTCGATTAGACAAACAAGCCGCCCTCCAAGGACAACTCAAACTCTGCACCACCGACGCCATTCGTCTACGCATACGATTCAAAAAAGCGAAAACTGAAGACATTGTCAAGACATGTCAAGACCTTGGGATATTAACATGAGAAAGTTTGTCGATCCACACCTTCGTCCATCAATCGCCAATTCTAATCAAGTAAAGAAAATGATCAAGAAATCTTCTGAGCTAGGATATCACTTGATTGGCATACCAATACAACCGAACCTCATGCGAGACACGATCCATGAATTGCAACGCATCTGCAGCGACGCCAAAATAGACATTGTTACAAGGCTTGACCTCGCCCCCAATACGCCCCACGAATTATTACTAGACCTGCGTCGTTTCAGGCGAAGGTTCGAAGTCGTTTCGGTCACGTGCAACTCAAAGTCTGTCGCAAGGCAGGCGGCCAAAGATCGGCGGGTAGACCTTCTGTCTTTTCCCGCAACCCACCTCCGTAAACGATTTTTTGATTACGCCGAGGCGGAACTTGCTTCAAAAGCGTTGTCCTCTCTTGAGATAGACATGGCACCACTTCTTTCGCTAAAAGGTTTTTCAAGAATCCGTCTTCTTTCACGTCTACGAAAAGAGACGGCAATCGCCAAAAAGTTTGGCGTACCAGTCATACTTTCTAGTGGAGCAAAAGATCCGTACCTCATGAGAAGCCCCCATGATTACGCCGCTCTAGCTGCCCTCTTTGACATGCCTCAAGAGTCTGCGTTGTGTGCCCTTTCAGAGAACCCCCTTGCAATAATCAAGCGGAACAGAGAAAAGCTGAACTCAGATTATATAGCCCCAGGCATACGCATTATAAGGAGTCCAAGGAGGGAAACATTTGTCTCGACGCATGAGAAGACGCTATCTCCATCTGACGATTGTGAGCGAACAACTTCTCAACGAAAAAGACGTGATACACACCATTTGGAGCGCCATCCTTAAACTCTTTGGAGAATACGGCGCTAGTCAAGCAAACACAGCCCTTATTGAGTACAACCCACAGAAAAGTTACGCCGTTGTACGCTGTCTACACAAAGCCCTAGAAATGGTGAAAGCTTCCATCGCTTCCATAACCGAGATTAATGGAAAACCCGCAGCCATTCATATTGTGAGAGTTTCTGGAACGTTGAAGGCGCTTCGCAAAAAATCAGCAATGTAGATGCATGATGCAAAGTTTATCTGCTGGAACGTTTTCATTTACATGGGGGATGATGTAGCCGTCCCAGACCGACATTAGTGGATGAGGATCTCATGACGAACAGACCCCATCTATTGATAATCGTCATTTTTTCGTTTCGTGTTTAACCTACTGTTATCGAAAGATCAAACTCCAAGCTTGCATTCTTTCACAGTCAAGAAGAAAAAAGGAGGAAAATGTAGGCTTGTTTCTACTTTCTCTTTATGGCCGCAATAAATTCGTCTATGGGGATTGCTGGCACGCTCATTATTTGAACTGTTCCGCGGGAACCCATTTCTAAGGAAACACGTGCTATTGTTTTGTTGTCTGATGCTTCAACTATGTTCACGAAATCATACGATCCAAGCGTTGCATACTGATGGACAACCTTCACGCCCATTGCCTCAAGTTCCCTATTAACCTCTTTGATTCTTTCAGGCTTCTCTCTAACGGTCTTCCATCCCTCGTCAGTAAGCTTAGAAAGAAGAATATACATAGGCATGTATCATTTTCCCTCCAAGCATACTTTCTACACGTACCTACCATTTCTATTTTTTCGAAGGAACGGTGTATTGGTAGTATGTATGGGTGGCTCGAAAAAAATTATAGGGGGGGGCTATAGGGGGGTCTAAAAAGAGAGAGATAGGCAAATAACGTGACAAAACGGTTAACCCCAAAACTTCCAGCGCCCAACAAAACAACACCCAATAAAGAAACTCAAGAGAAAGGTAAACGTATATCATGAATTATCTATAAACCTTAAAACAACTAGGAATATGGTTTAAGTAAAATGACCGTTGAAAGAAATCTTCTCCGCTCTATTTTGAAGTTAACAAAAAAAGGCCCAATCGAAAAGACCCTAATCAGCAGAGATGCTCAAATCCCCGTTCAAATTGCCGATGATATGCTGAAAGACTTTTCCAAGGCAGGCTTTATCCAGTTGACAGGCAAGGTAGTTGAAGCTTCGTTGAACCAACGCGTAAAGATCGCTATTCACGCCGTAAGGTTGGGCGCAGACTTTGAAAGCGTGTGCAACTTTCTTGAATGGAACGAGTTTGAAAAAATCGCAGCTACAACATTCGAATTCAACCATTTCAACGTCACAAAAGGCCTCCGTTTTAAAGGGGCTGGAAGAAGATGGGAAGTCGACGTTCTTGGCCTTAGAGAACCCATCATCGTCAGCGCGGACTGCAAACACTGGCATCACGGCTGGACAAAATCGGCCATAACGAAAACAATTGACGCACAGATGAAGAGAACCCAAGCCTTAGCAAACGCAGTTCCCACGCTACGCGAGAAAATAGGATTAGCTGACTGGAAAGAAGCAACGCTGATTCCAATGGTCTTATCACTGTTTCCTGCTCCTCTCAAATTCTACAGAAGCACGCCAGTGGTTCCAATTTTGCAACTTCAAGACTTCCTTAACGAACTGCCAGCACACATAGATTCGATGACACACTTTTTCGCTTGTCTTTAGAGAAAAACGAACTTTTTATATACTCAGAAAAATTGTTACATAAAACTTGGTTTTTTATTGACAAAAATACCTTTAAAAATAGCTTGTGTAAAGGCAATTTATAGTAATTTCTTTAAAAAATCTCACAACAGGAAACAAATTGATGAAAAGAACGTCAAAATGTAAATACCGCTGTTTCTTTGAACAGAAGAATTTTGATTTTGTTACATAAAAATGTAAAGATATTGAACAAACTTATAAAGGCACAATATTGATACCTGCAAATGGTCATCCAATGACTTCGATAGCAGTTCCAAGAGCTTGACCAGGCACACCCTTCTTAAAACGTGCTCTCACGAAACCTTTTTTTCCATGTACAGCCACGATTTTTCCTCGAAGCTTACGTTCTCCAATAGGCCACGCCACCTTTCGGCCTACAAGTCTTGCTGCTTCACCGGACGACTTGATAACAGAAAACTGGAGGATACATTCCTTAGGGCGCTGAGTCCTTGGGCCAGTCCTGTAACCTACGATAACGCCTTGAATAACTTCAGACATACTTTTCACTTCACAAATCTATACAGAACTTTCTTCAGCGATGTCCTATTTATTTGCTTCACTTCCACACAAGATAAGTTATTGAAAGCTGTGGAGTCTTTTATTTTTCAGCATCCTACGTTAGTTCCCTGGCCAGCCTTTCCCTTTGTTTACGTATGTGCCTACGACTATAGCCAATGTAAGGATCCACTGTTTTAGAAGCCTTCCAACCGAACCAAGCCATCATCTCAGGAATGGTTGTCTCAGGGTCTTCTAAGAATCTGGTTGCTCGGTTCAACCGGAAAAAATGAGGGTAATGTTTAGGCATCACTCGTTTGACTATGCGCCATGCGGTAGGTCCTGAAATGTTCCACACTCTACGAGTAGGGTTAACTAACGTTCGCCTTGTTTTATTCACCTTTTTTACAATCAGGTCAACATAAGGATAATTAACCAGGACCTCTAAGGGCTCCCTTTCTCCACCTTTCTTAGGGGTAGCATCAACAATTAACAAACCATCTTTAATAATGAAGTCTTCCTTCACTCTCTCCAAGGTTTCAGCCCTACGGACACCGAACCAATATAAGAAGGCCAGAAAGGATTTATCTCTTAAAGACTTGACAAACTTCCCGTTCTCCACTATAGAACTGAACGTTTGAAAGTCTATCGGTGCTGTCTGTTTGCCATATTTGTAATGATATTTGTGAGGGTTGCCTTTTCTCTTAACCATGTTTGAAACCTTCTACCAAAAAAATTCTTTGAAATAGAACATACATTTTATTTCATTCCAACATTAATATAAGTTTTCCCCAACATAATAGTAGAATTTCTATGGCATAGAAACACCGTCAGGGTCTGGAATTCTTCGCCTCGCACAGCCATCAACATCATGAAACGCGCCATGGGAGACCGTTACCCTCCTCATTTTTTCGACTAAACCAAGCGACAAGGTTCCTAGAAGACCCAACAACGACGATACCGGAGATGAAGACCTACTTCGGCTGGAAAGCAGCGAAGACGATGGATCCCTACACTGGATACAGCAGAAGACGCATTCATAAACAAATGGAAAGACTTGAAAAGGAACTAGGACAGTTTTCGACGCAAAAGTGGGAAACTCGTTGATGCTTTTGTATCCGGATACATGGTCCTTCCTTTCAAAAAAGATCTGGTTAACATTGGTGAACATCACAAAACAATGTATTATATGATTCACCAATACCACCAACGCTTACAAACAATGCTTCACAAACAGAACAAAACACCCTGTTTTGCCTACCCTAAACAACATAGAAACGTTCTCACTAATCAAAAAAAACTGAAAATAAGCTCCTTCTAGTACGCCTGCTCCATCACACCTAAGCGAAAAATAAAGCAACATCACCAACAAAAGGATACAAAAGCATCAACAGGTTTAGTTACTTTTCTTTCCTCAGCCATTTTGTATTAGACTTAGCTGTTACTTTTCTTTCACGCTCAGCATGTTTAGAAATTTTCCTCAGCTGATGGACTCTACTGTTTACATGCATAAACCGATAGAATCATGGTTATCTGCGCGCTTTGAGATTATCGTGGGATGCTACAGGACTCTAATGCCTTCTTAACTTCCTTCTGAAAGTTCTCCTTGTCCATGAAGAATGACTCGATTGGTACTCTGTTTACTGCACAGACGGGAACTTGGCCTCTCTTTTTCGTTTCTTCTGGCTCCTCAAATTTGTTTATTATTCTTATTGGAATGTCTGGAGCGACTTCTAGTATTGATTCCTTGATTTTCTCCGAGAAGTAGATGGAGAAGGGGCATGATGGATCATAGAAGATTAGGGCTTTTCCTCTATCTTCTTCTTCGGGGATGAATTTCTCCTCTTTGGGGTGATGGACATATCCTTTCTTGAGTGGGTAGTAAAGGAGGAAGGGATTGTCCTCTTTCACTCTTTTGAATTTCATTCTTTGATAGAATTTATGTTGAGGGTACCGTCCGGGAACCCGAAACGCCCATGTTAAAAGCGCGAGAGGAACATCGTTGTTAAAGGTTAGTTTTCGTTTTTTCGCGTCTTCTATTAGCGCCTTCAACAGAGATTTTCCTATTCCTTTTCTGAAATTCTCCTTTTCTGGAACAACTATGCAGGATATCTTAACAAGCCTTTCTTCTTGGTCGGGTTGGTACTGTATCAAGCCTACAGGCTTTGAGTTCAAGTAAGCCAGCTTGGCTATGCTGCCATACTTTTCTACGGCTTGAGTTGCCCATTTCTTCTTCGCTTTCATGCTTTCAACGAATAAGGGATCGTTCTTTTTATCTGATGGGATGCAGAGATTGATTAAATCGTCTATGTTTTGAGAGTTGACTTCTCTAACCTCCAACTTTTCTATTTTCAATAAGTCCACCTTCATCTCACTTGGAGTCAGAGGGCAATATATGATTTCCTCGGTGGAGCTATAATCAGTGACACTGCAGGCAGAAATCTCCCGCAAACTGCATGCATCATGCACGGCATGTTCCCCTCGGAATTCCAACAATCATTAATCATTACCCACAAAATTTTTTATTCCTGGAATTGCAAGTCTTTCACTAAGAGGAAACCAAAATGAGAATCGTTAACGAAAGCCTTACGTTCTCCACCAGAGGCGAAATCGACTTTATTGATCTTACTGACAGAGTCCAAGAAGTCGTGAAGAGCACAGGCATCAAGAACGGTCTAGCCCACGTGTTTGCCCCTCACGCCACAGGCATAATAGTCCTAACAGAACATGAACCAAGTCTACTCAACGACATCAGAAACGTTCTGGAAAAACTGATTCCTAAACGCGGTCCTTATCAACATCCATCCAACGCTCATTCGCATCTACGATCGATGCTTTTCCCCCCAGACAGGACGTTGCCTATAGTTGACGGACGAGTTGTTTTGGGTACATGGCAGTCTCTGCTTTTCATTGAAACTGACGTTTATCCAAGAAGAAGAACAGTGGTTGTGCAGGTAATTGGTGAATAGACAGCTAACTAAAACTCTGCTGATAAAAGCGCAATACCACCTGAAAGAATAGTCCATTGACGAATGCACTGTTATCCGTTTGTCTCGGGCCAGACAGGCAGCCAGTTGCATTGGTGAAGTCTATTTCCTATAGGAAGATGGATACGTTTGTACTTCGGTTCAGTTGTCATGATCTTGAAAGTTGCAGTGCGGTTAGCTAGTTACAAAAAAGCATTTTATCATGGCGTTGAATGATATTTTTGCGTCCTTTATTTAAAGAGTGAAGAATTCGGTTGAATTCGGCCTTTGTAGACACTGGGAAATTGAGCTAAAAGCCCGCTTTTTTTGGGTTCATTGCGAAGTGTACGATGGGTAACATGCTGTTGGTAGTTAGAAAAATCTAGAAACTTTTGTTCTTCTTCATCTTATATAAACTTCGATGATTTTCGGATGCGCGTAATGACACAAACGTAGCTTCAGAATCGCACCTACGTGCACCGCTCTAATTGACAAGTTCCGCTTTGATTATTCTGACTTCTTCTAGAGGTCTATCATTTTCGTCGGTCTCTACTCCTGCAATATTGTCAACCACATCCATTCCTTCTATTACTTTCCCAAAAACTGGGTGTGCTGAGTCCAAGTAGTTATTGTCCACAAGATTGATGAAGAACTGGCTGCTTCCAGTGTTTTTTACTGTCTCATTATTTCTGTTCGCCATGGCTATTGTGCCCCTTTCGTTTCTATTATGATCTGTAAATTCATCTGGTATAGTGGGTATTGATGGATCTCCATATCCTGTTCCAGTAGGATCTCCTCCCTGAATCATAAAGCCACTGATTACTCTGTGAAAAATAGTGTCATCATAGACCCCTTGTTGGGTCAGGTTCTTGAAATTTCCTGTTGTAATAGACATGTCATCATACAACTCAATAGTAATATCGCCCATATTCGTGCTGAGCAAAACCCTAGTTACGCTTGGACCATTTTCCTCAACCGCGGTATGGTTGGCTGCATTTCGGTATGCGATTGTGCTGTTGCCACGCCATTCGTTCATGTACCTTGTCATGTTTTGAGTGTTGGTCCAGTTGTTGGTTTTATTGTATATTGCTTCGATTTCGCTTCGATCTACATAATATCCCGCGTATGTGAAGTTGTTCCATGCTAATGTATAATCGTGACTTGCCTTGTCTATTTCTTTGATTTCGTTCCACGCTGTCCTGATTAGGTCATGTCGTTCTGTAATCCATGTTTGATAATAATCTCTAATGACTTCCTGCAAAGTTTGGTTATAACCCTCGACATGGGGAAAGTTCAGGTCAAATGGGCTATACTCTGATGGAAACTCGTTTGCATCTTGACGCATGGGCAAATGATATTTTCCGATTATGTTCTGTGCTCGTTCAGTTAGAACGTAGTCTACGAATGCTTTCGCTTCACTTAGATATGTGCCCTTGGCGAATATGGCAATTGGGTCTGGTTGCAGGACTGTCTCGTTGAGGTAGGTGAAGTCCACATAGGGAGCGGAGGCTGCCATTATATCATACGCGTAGAAATCTGGAACTACTGCTAAGGGTAGGAAATTTGATGTGACTTGCCATGTGCTGTATATTTCGTTAACATCGTAATGTCCGATGAAAGCAGATAGTTTAACCAGATATTCCCATCCGTCAGTCCAGTTTTCGCTCTCAAGGATCAGCATGACAAAGGATGATATGAGTTCAGACATAATGGGATCGGTCATGGTTATACTTCCTTCGTATTTGTCAAGCGTTAAATCTGCCCAACTCTGAGGTTTAGACAAACCTTCACTGATGAGGTGATCCTCGTTGTATATTACTCCTAAGCCGTACAGACTTGCTGCGTACCAACGGGGAGTGCTTTGGCTTAAATCAACTAAGGGACAGGAGTAACAGGTTTCGTTTGTTTCACCATTGACAAATGGAGTTGCGTTATAGGCAAGTAAAGCACTGCCTGCCCTTTCGAAGAGGGAGAGTGGCCCGCCCCACCAAATTTCTGCGTTAGGCTTCCATGGAGCGTTTGTTGCCTTTTCGTACGCGGTTTGCGGGTCAGTTCGTGTCAGCGTAACTTCTATGGGGTATCCGTACCATTCTTTGAAGTCGGCTATTACTTCGTTTATCACCGGGTCTGGTTGATTGTGAAGAATGCGGAGTTGTGCGGGATGCGGTACTATGTAGACGTAATAGCTTGCACTTGCCATGCTGACGGTAAAAATTCCAGCTATGACAATAATAACGATAGTTGTAGTGGACAATTTCAGTGTATGCGAGCCTCCTTGATAGTGCAACCATACAAAAGAATTACGTTAATAGTTTTCGGTTAAAGAATCCCAAAAAAACATTGGTATTTTGTTTTAGATGTTCGTTTTAGTCAGGCCTAAATATGAAAACCTGCTTTTACTACAAGGCACTAATAGCAATGCTTGGAGTGAGTGGGATGGGCAAACGTATGGAAAGATGGATTGCCTGCCTGATGGCTGGGTTGGATGAACATGTTGATGAGGAGACACGAGCCAGATTATTGGAGCAATGCGGGCGACAGTGCATATCTCAGAGTTTCATTAAGAAGGCTCAGGGCATTTATGAGAAATCGGAGAGTATGGATGAGTTCCTAGACAAGTTTGGGAAAGTCTACAAGCACCTACATAGAGAAGGAGACAATGTCTACCTTGTCTATCCAAGATGTTACTGTTCATTTGTGAACAAAATTCTCCCAAGCAAGCTCTCGGCAACATACTGCAACTGCTCTCGAGGATGGGCGAAGGCATTGTTTGAGGGAGCTTTGGGAAGATCAGTTGAAGTCATCATGGAAAAATCAATTGTAAAAGGAGATAAACAGTGCAAGCTCCGGATCGATTTATAAACGCGTGCGGTCTTTAACACAACGGTTATATCAAGATCTCTTCATTTATTTCTACCCTGCCGTTTTCGATGGGTATTCCCTCTTTCTCTAAAAGGTTCCTTCTTGATTCGGCTCCTTTTTTCTCTCCTCCGAATCCACCATCATATTTGACAACACGGTGGCATGGAACTATGGGTGCAAGCGGATTCTTATGCAGGGCATTGCCGACAGCCCGGTAAGCACATGGTTTACCAATTTTTTCAGCTATTCTCTTGTATGTACTAACCTTTCCCTTCGGGATTTTGAATGTAGCAACTAGTACCGCTCTTTCGAATTCCGTCTTATCCCTTAAGAAGTTGATTACATCTCCCTCGCTTTTGATCTCCTCTTTCTTCATAAACCATCCCTTCTACAAGACACATCTAAGCCTCGTTTTTAAGTCTTAGCGCGCGCATGCGCATGCGTAACATCTGAATTCCCTGAATCGGCACCTGAACCATGCTTTTGGCGGAATTTGAGTGTGTCGCTGTCATCTATGGTAAACCGATTTTTCGTAAGAGAAAATGAAAAGTAGGATACTACTAGGAGTCGGGGAATTTTGCTTTTTACTCAAACATTGGAGATATCACCCGCAAACTCTTCCTTTTTTTGGACGAAAAAGATTCTGAACATTCATATGAGAGATAATGCTATGAGTGTACAATAATCGTGATGCACCTTGTCAGAGAAGGGCTCAAAAACGATTGGCAGGTCGATTGAGGAAACAAGACAGTATCACACTCGCTACTTGAGAGCCATCAACAGTCCTTTGAGGAGAGAAATTCTCAAAGCTCTGAAGAAAGGTTGCGTAACCGTTGAAGATCTCCAATCTAGCACGGGATTAGACAATGACACTCTGAAATGGCATCTGAGCGTGTTAGAGCATGGCTTCTGCATAGAGAAGGCTATCAAACAGGGAAAGCTGGTCTACAAGCTCACCCAAGAAGGTAGAGTTGTTGATTACTTGGAATAAACTGCGCGCGTGTGTGGATGGAATGTTATGAGATTTCCAGAAAGAGTCTACACTGCTGAAGAGGTGAAGAAGGCTCTGGGACTCATAGGAAAAGGCTATAAGCACAATCTGGAAGTGAACGGAAGCCCAGATTTTAGGAATAAGACGGAAGAGGCTTTGAAGTTGATAAAGACAGCCGAATACTACGACTTTCTACGAACCTACATCAGACAGATCCGGGAAATCGATGGTTTGAGTCAGCTTCGCGAAGCAGAAGTAGCTATATGGGCAAATAAATACGCGATTGCCGACCCTATTGAAGCTGCCGGTTTCATTATACAGAAGGCGCAACAGATGAAAGACTTCATTGAAGGAAGACTTTACTACGAAACAGCAGAGGTGCGGGCAGTTAAAAAGCGCATCGAATTCTTGGAAACGTTGAGAGCCAGAAGTAAGGACCAAGCCGTAAAGAAAGAATGTGAAGAAAACTTGAAAAGATGGACTGAACCCACGTTCCCATAACAGTTGTTGAAACAGCTGAAAAAGCTAAAGAACTCATTGAGGTTGGCTTTGAATACGTCAGCGACATAGACGGTAAACACCTCTACAGGAAGCAAAAACAATGACTCAAAACTTCGAGGAAAATACTACAACTTCGGGGGTTTAGCTTTTCTCTCGAACTGCTTCTCGTAGATTTTCCTAACTCTTTCAATAGTATCAGCTTCTCCGGGGCCTTTGTCGTCTCGAATTCTGGTTATTCTGGCAAACCGCAACGCCATTCCACACCTATACTTAGGACTCTTCTGAATCTCATTGTACGCTACTTCAACCACGATTTGGGGAGTAACTACCACTTTTCCACGGTCTTCCCTAACCGCTAACTCTTTCAAATGCGCAGTCATCCGAATGAATTCTTTATCGGTAAGCCCTTTGAACGTCTTACCCACCATCAAAAATTCTCCACTCTCAGCATCTCGCGCAGCCAAGTAATAGTCCGAAAGCCAGCCATGTCTTCTTCCATACCCATATTCCGCGGCAACAATAACCAAATCTAATGGCTCTAGTGACTCTTTGATTTTGAACCAGCGTTTGCCTCTGACCCCCGGCGTGTATGCGCCGTCCAACCTCTTAGCCATCAACCCCTCGTGACCTTCATTTAAGGCTTCTCTCAGAAAGTCTTCCGCCTCCAGACGCTTCCTAGTGATCAACTGCTTTGTCAACAATATATCCCCCGCAATTTTTTCCAGCTTTTTCCTCCGTTCGATGTAAGAATCGTCAGCTAGGCTTTGGCCATTGAGGTATATGAGATCGAAGAGATAGAGTTTCACAGGAATTTGCTTAACCATTTTCTCTACGTCGTGAACTCTTCGAAACCTTCTCATGAGATGTTGAAATGGCAGTGGATTACCGTCTTCTCCTACCGCTATGACTTCGCCTTCCAAAATGGCTTTTTGGGCTTTCACTTCCTCCTGAACTAATTGCACCACTTCAGGTAAACTGTCGGTCACATCGGTTAACCTGCGACTGTAAATTCTAACTTCGTTCTCTGATTTGTGAATTTGGATGCGGGCACCATCCAACTTATATTCAAAAGCTGTCTTTTCGCCGTGTTCTTTGAGGGCTTCATTCACGTTTTCAGCCATTTGGGCTAGCATAGGCTTGATAGGCCTGAAAATCTGAAACTCTAGTTTTAAGATACCTTCTTTGTCTTTAGCCTTAGCTATAGCGGCAACTTCTGCAATGTCACCGGTCAACATGCTTGCCTTCTGAACAACGTTGTGAGGAATGTTGAAGGCTTTGGAGACGGCGAGTTCCATTAGACCTTCATGAAAACCTGTTCTCATTTCGCCGATCATAATCTTGATTGTGTATTTGGCTTCTAGAGGTGTGGTTTGTCCTAGCAAGGTTTCCAGCAGGCGTTCTTTCCGTTCTCTTGAACCGTGACCTGTCGTTTCAGCTATGGCTTCTAGGTTTCGTCTTACCTCAAGAATTGTCAATGGTTTTTCAATAAGCATAGTTTGTTTCCGAATTTTGCTTGCTTCAAAAACGGTTTTTGTTGCTGCTCCTATGTCACCTGTTCTGCTGAAGGCATCTGCGAAGTCTTTCCAGTTCACGTTTGTTACCCGTTTGATTATGCCACTAAGCGTCGTCCAACTAACCTCAAGCGTCCTTGAATCCCATCTGGGGAGTGCTCGACCGAGAATCATGGATGTTGCAGGGTCCACTTCATCTAGGGCTAAGTGTTTTAGAAAATCTGCTACCAAATTAACCATCAACGTGTGTTTGGATGTAGCCTCCAGTTTCTCGCAAAGCTCGGTTAAAGCCTGAAAGTCTGTTCCCATAACTTTTACTTATGCACTTTTACTACGTAAAGGTTGCCAAACAACAAGAAAAATTATTGACTAACGTTTTCGGACGATTCACATGGTTGAGAGTTTATTCTTTACTTCCTTTATCTTCTTTTTTAGTTTCGCCGCCTTTTTCTTATCTTTTAATGCCTTATAGCAGTCTAACGCGTATTCTAGTGCGCTTAGTCCGAAGCGGTCGTAGCCTATTTCGAGCGAGATGTCGGCTGCTTTGAGGAAACGTTCAACCGCCGTGTTGAAATCTTTTGTCATAAAACTGCATTCAGCTGCCTTGAATAACGTGTAGGATGCGTCGAACAGGTTGCGAGCCTTTTCGTACAACTCGGAGGCTTCAAGGAACTTGTCTATTGCCTCCTTGTGTTTTCCAGTGTCGGCTAAGGCGGTTCCTTCCCTGTGAATCTTTATGGGGTCTTTCTTTTCAATGGTTTCATCGCCACTACTCATGTTTTTCCCTCGCTATATCACGCTATCAATTGTTATGTTACGGTTTTTAGGTTTTCTGTTTTTGTAGGAAGCAACATAGTTAAAAAAATCATAACTCATAATTGGTATGATCATAGCTTTTTGAGGGAGTTGAATATGACCATGCATGCATTAAATATGTGAAAAAAGGTGGACTGAAGTATGCCCGAAATTAGACAAACAGAGCTGACTGAATGATATGCATGCTTAATGTTACATTGAGATGGTTTCATGTCTCTCCGGAACGTACACTTCAGTTATTCCCGAAATTTTTTCGGAAAGAAGTTCCGCTTGCTCCAATTCTCCGTGAACAAGAAAGGTTCTCTTAGGCTCCAACGCTTCTACTAGTTGAATGAGTTCTCCTTGATCAGCATGGCTAGAAAGTTCAATTTGTTTAACTTCTGCTTGTACAGGAATTTTGTTCCCGTTTTTGATGAGTTCCCTTTTTTCTTTGGCAATTTTCAGTGGGCTTTCTGGGGGAAGATAACCTGAATTTATGACAACGGAGTTGTCTTCGTCTGTTGCCCATTCAGTTAACAAGCGAAGACTTGCACCTGCGTGACCGAAACCTGAGGTGCAGATGACTATAGCGGGCTCCCGGATCTGACCAGTTCGGTGAAGGTGCTTCACATGTCGGTAGTTGAAAGGTTGCTTTTGTTGTTGGATCTCTTGGGTAAAGAACTGCTTGTAATTGTTGAAGTATCCTGTGATTTTGTGTGCTAGCGGGGATATTGTGTAGACATTGTAGTTCGGTAGGATCCCGTCCTCCATAGCCTGGTCGATTCTTTTAGCCATCTCTTGACTTCGGTGGAAGGCGAATGCAGGGATCAAAACGTTTCCTTTTCTCTCAATTGTGCGGAGAATTTGTTTGAAAAGCTGGTCGACTAATTCGTTTCTCGGCAGTCGAACTTTCCCGCCATAAGTTGACTCGATAATCAATGCATCAGGTTTTTGTGGGAGCTTCTCTGGTTTGCTTCCTTCCAAAATTTCAGTGTCGTGAAGACAAAAATCCCCCGTATACAAAATTTCTTTTCCCTCAACATGGATGCTGGTCATTTTCGCCCCGGCAACATGCCCTGCTGGATACAATTGGATTGACATTCCAAGCAGGGCAACAGAATCTCGGATCCACCAAGATTTTTTGATATTGTCTGCATCCTGATTGTTATAGGGGAAGTGGTTTCCATTCATGTTCTGAATTTTTATCATGTCGCGTAGGAGATCGGTAGTGACATCACGGGTTATCCTAGATCCAATTATCACTGGATTCCCTCGAGAGAGGCTTAAGAGATTTCCGGAGTGATCTAAATGAGCATGGCTGATGATTACGGCATCGAAATCCTTCGGAAACTGGTCGGAAACTTTTTCTCCGACCTTGATACCGTAGTCTAATGCAATCTTCCCATAGTCAGTTTCGATTGCGATGCAGGAGCCACCTACTTCTCGGACTCCTCCAAGGAAATGAATTCTCATATGTTTACCTCCTTTGTTCTTTAAAACGTTAATTCTTCTTGAAAATCGGATGAAATGCTCCGACTTGAAGAGGGTCACACTAAGAAACTGTGCTAGACCAAACGTTCTACCGCATCATCACCATAAGAGGCTGTATATTAAGTTATTGATTGGTTATACATACGTGGACTCGGCTGCTTTCACGGTTTGCCGACTTGTATGTATGCATGAATCGTTACACTTTACGCCTGGAAATTTTGGTCTAAATCCGTTACCATCGCTTTTTGTTAAAGTGCCCAGATAGATATCCAAAAGTCTCAAATTCCTTTCCTAACCAGATAGAAGTTGGGTCGGAGACCATTTGCCTATCATCGTACGACGAGCAACAATCAAGGATCTGGAAACGCTTTATAAAATTGAAAGAGAATGCTTCACTTTAGAGACGTTCACAAAACAGCACATAGCCTTTCTTCTAGAAAACCCGCGCAACATCAGGTTAGCCGCGTGGGAGAACAACGACATTGCAGGCTTCATCATCGGCTTAATTCAGAATTTTAATGAAACAAGAATTGGCCGTGTATATACATTGGACGTTGCAGTTAAACACAGAAGAAAAGGGATTGGGCTGAAACTTCTTAACGAGCTTGAACAAGCGTTCATCGAAAAAGGTGTTAAGAACTGTTATCTTGAGGCTCGTACAGACAACGTGGCAGCACTGGAACTTTACCGCAAACATGGATATACGAAGGTTAAACAGTTGAAAGATTATTATTCCAGAGGAGTTCATGGGGTTCTACTGGTAAAGAAGCTGCTTTAGGGGGTTCAACAATGAGCATTAGACCATCCTTTGCGATGATCTTTCAAGAACCAAATGTCCACACAGAGCGTTGTGTTTTTTCATTAATCGTGAGTAGCCCATTAAGGCGCAGGCCTGAATGCTGGAGGCTTTCGTAAGGCTATTACCAACGGTACTCCAACTAGGAAAGCTATAGCAACGACTAAAGCATCCTCTACGTAAGAGACGACGGCCCCTTCCACAAAAACTCCGTATACAACTTCAGCGGACCAGCCGAAAAAGTTGTACAGTCCAATTGAAACGAGCAAAAACACGCGAGTAAGGAAATCCTTGACAACTTTTCCTCATCGAAATTGTGTTCTAAAAAGTTTTATTTGTTCGCTGCTCCAGAAGTATTCTGAAATAGTGATTGCAAGTATAAAGGGAATTAACATGCATTTATTTATGGAAAAGTTTAAGAAATCATCTTTTGTTTCATTAATCTCAGTTTTCGCAGCCTTTAACGTGATTTGTGATTCATTGATGAGTTTGCCTTTGCCATTTTCGGGTGTTTGGTACAGTTGGGTTTTTATAGCTACGCCTATTAGCGGAATATTATTGGGTCCATACGCTGGTTTTCTCTCTAGTTTCATTGGAGTAATGGTCGGTCATTCTATGGTTTTCCGAGGGTCTGAGGAATTTCTTTTTACGTTTGGTGCGCCGATTGGGGCGATGATTTCAGCTCTTCTCTTCAGAGGTAGATGGAAAGAAGTTTTAGTTTACTATTTAATTTTGCTTGGAGCCTTTTTTGTTACGCCAGTTGCATGGCAGCTTCCGTTGTGGGGTATGTGGGATGTCTTTTTTGCCTTTGGCTGTCTTCTTACAGTTATTGTTGCGATGCAGAAATGGAAAAATATGTGGAACACTAGAGCTAGTACCAATCTTCTCTACATCCTTGCGTTATGCGCCTTTATTGGACTAGAAGCTGACGTTTTGTTTCGCATATTCATTTTCGTACCTTGCCAAACTTACCAATCAATTTATGGTTTCAACGTGTTGAAACTACAATCTATTTGGGGTATGGGTGCCATTGAAACGCCAATAAAAGCAGCATTGTCCACGCTAATAACCACTATCATGGGTCCACCAATAATCATAGCTGTCAGAAAAATGGGTTTGGTACTTGTTAAAGATTAGAAACCGGAGAAAGTGTTCTATAGATTACCTTAGCTATTTTTTTAGCCTTTTGTAACGAATCATCTCGACTACTCCTTTCAGTCACGATGGAACATAGAGGCTCCCCCTTCTCAATCATGGTTCTTGGAAATGGAATATCTCTAACTTCTTTAAAAATTGTTAAATCAGGCACTATCACTCGTTTAGGAGCAAACAAAATCAATCGAGTGCTAAAGATAAAATTTTTCTTTTGCACCGTTGGGAGGGACCCATGTATACATGCGTTGATATGTGCTTTCACCAAGTTTATTTTAAGTACTCGTTCAACACACTCTAGAGTTCCTTGGAATCGAGGGTTTATCTCTATTACATACGGTACATTTTCCTTAGAAATTACTAAATCAATGCCGTTAGAGCCTATAAGACCGAAATGTAAAGCAATTTTCTCAGTAATACGTTCACACTTTTCTAAAATTAGGTTGGCAGAATGAAACGGGACAATATTCCCACAGTATCCAAATGGCTCACTTTGAAATGTATAAGGCAATCCTATCAACTGTTCGTTTATCGTCAAAATCTTAACAACGTTATGAGAAGCAAGAAAAGATATGCTGGCGTGGGCTCCAATAACATGTTTTTGAATCAAAATGTTATCGTCAAACACTAAAACTTCTTGAAATTCTCGTTTCAGTTCTTGCGGGCTCTTGGCAATTCTAATGCCCATTCCTCCGAAACCCCTTGAAGGTTTTATCACCACCGGATATTCAATTTCTGTAGCTATCTTTTTTGCCTCCTTAACATCTGTAACCATTGCTGTTTCAGGATGCGAAATTCCTAAACGTTTAAGTTCTTCAAAAAATTTTGGTTTTTCACGGATGTTTTTGACAGTTTGAGGTGAGTTTCCCAAAATTGGAACTAAATCATTTAATTCGCAGAGAATATCAAAGTAATCATCTAATCCTGAGGAAAGCAAAATGGCATCTATCTCGTTTTCTTGCAGTAAAGACTTTGTCAATCGGAGAAAAGCTTCAGGCTTGAAGTTTAATTCGAAATGCCCGCAACTTTTTGCGGGTTTTTGTTGTATTACGGATTTATATTTGATGCATATACGTTGTAAATCGAGGTCGCCAAAATAATCTGCTGCATAAACCTGGTAGCCTGCTCTTTTCGCCGAGCTAGCTAGGGAAACTAGGTCAATTCCCATTGCTAAAAGACTACGAACATCGGAGTTAAACATAGTTACCTTCCTTACGAATTAACAGTTTCTTTAATAAATAAATGAAAGCTATGTATCACCGAAAACATTGTAAAGTCTATGCTTCTGACCTAGCATAAAACTGCAATAAAGCTTATTTTTGTGCTTTTTCTCATAAGGAACTGTTTGTTCTATGAACCTTTTTTTTAATTTTTTCGCTGTTCAGGTTGAATATCGCTTCAACTATATGGTTTATGATAAAACGCTTATCGACAAGCTCTCCATCAGCGTTGTTTAAACCTCGGCAGCAAGAAATAATTTTTATGATAGTACAGTTGGGCGAAGGCGTCTTGACTTCAAAAGGGTATAGTCTGCACAAAATCGGTCTTACGTCATAGATTGCACATTCATAAGAACGCTTTTCATGGTTGAACTTGAGAAAAATGCATGAGCCATCTTTCTTATTTCTCAGACAGCCGTACGGAGTAATCATGCTTTCATATTTCCTATTTTGCACAGGTCCAAGAAAACTTTCTGTCTTGTAGCCCGCTTGTTTTATTCGTTCGACATCTCCTTTGGTAAGGTTTGGTCCGCCTAGCTTACAGCAAAAGGCGGCACATCGCTTACATTTGAATCGAAGATTTTTTTGGTAGATCGTTATATTCGCAACTTGCTTAGTTTCTGGGTTTAGAATGATTCTGGCAACGTTTTCGCCTAACTTCAAGCATGAACATCCTACGGTTGCACTTTGGCTATTAATGCTCAAGTTAATTAAGCTTCATCGTAGCTGGTTTGATCTTTCTAGTTTTCTTACCTTATCAAAACATGCAAAGTTTCTGAAAACTTTTTTCCATAACTCTTTTAAGAACGAAACATTGAGATATGAACCTGTTTTGACGTTTCAGGAGATTTAGACGCTGATTAAGCTCAAAGCAAGACTAATCAGTATTCCAGTGGGTAAACGCTTAGTTCTGTTGCATGAAGAAGACGCGAAAAGAAGCGGCATACTCTCTCACAACCGAGTGAAAATCAATTACAGAAAACAAACTGCCATGGCGTTCACGGAGACTACAACCACATACCTTCAACTAGGCGAGATCGGCATCACTAAAGAACTGCAAGAGGAACTCAAGATCAAGGACGGTAGCCTCGTCTCTGTGTCATTCGCGATGATACCTGAATCCATCAAACACATTCACAAAAAGATGAGAGGTCAGACCCTCGCAAAAGATGAAATCTATAACATAATCAACGATGTCGCCAACCATAGACTAAGTGAAATAGAAATCACCGAGTTTCTCATGGCAGAAGAGTTTCACGGCTTAAACATGGATGAAATCGAATACTTAACGAGAGCCATGGTGGACACCGGAACCACCATTGACTTCGGTCGTTCATGCTACGACAAACACAGCGTGGGCGGAGTGCCTGGCAACAAAGTAACCCTTCTGATAGTTCCAATAGTGGCGGCTGCAGGCTTGCTGATCCCAAAGACCAGTAGCCGCGCGGTCACTAGTTCTTCGGGCACAGTTGATACTATGGAAGTGCTTGCCGATGTAGAGTTTACTGCGAGTGAACTAGAAGAGATAGCATTGAAGGCAGGAGGTGCTATTGCTTGGGGCGGCAAATTGGGTATCGCTCCGGCAGACGACATCCTAATTCGAGTCGAGTATCCACTCAGCATTGACCCTACAGGGCAGATGCTCGCCAGCATCATGGCTAAGAAACTGGCAGTTGGAGCTGACTGCGTGGTAATCGACATTCCAGTGGGGCAAGGGGCAAAGGTTGAAAAGATAGAGGACGCTCGAAAGCTTGCTCAAAGTTTTGTAGAACTGGGTAACCGCTTCAATATGCAAGTTCAATGTGGAATAACGTATGGTGGACAACCAGTAGGACATACGGTGGGACCAGCATTGGAGGCTCGTGAGGCTCTCTTAGCATTACAAGGAAAAGGACCAGCAAGCTTAATTGAAAAATCAACCGCGTTGGCGGGTATGCTCCTTGAAATGGGAGGCGTTGCGTCACTGAATGAAGGAAAAAAGATGGCCAAAGAAATTCTTTCTTCAGGGAAGGCGCTAGAGAAAATGAAGGAAATCATCGAAATGCAAGGGGGCGACCCTAAAATTGAACCTGAGAGAATTCCAATCGGAGAGCACAGCATCGCTTTAAGAGCCCCCTGTGATGGTTTCGTAACGAACGTAGATAACGCGGCAATAACTGCTATCACCCGTGCTTCGGGTGCTCCAATTGAGAAGGGAGCTGGCGTTGTCTTACGTTGGAAGAGAGGATATAAAGTGAAAAAAGGTGATGTACTGCTTGAAATCTATGCTGAACAAGAATCTAAGCTCGCTGAAGCGTACAACGTGGCGTTAAGGACAAAACCGGTTACAGTCGAAGGAATGTTGTTACATAGGATCCCAGAACAGTTTAGAAAAGTGGCGTATAATCAGAATTAGAAGCGTATATGTTAAGATGCTTCTTTGATGAGCTTATCTGCTTCTTTGATCCATCTACGAGCTACTTTTTGTGAGACCCCGGTCTTTGCCGATAACACTTTGGCTGAGGCCTTAGCCAAATCTTCAACTGTACCGATCCTCAATCTCTGCAATTGTTCTGCCCTTTTAGGCCCGATTCCTTTTACCATTGTAAGTTTGAGGGGTGATTCAACGATTGGCGGAGGAGTTGGTGTAGTTGCAGGTATAGGCTGGGACGTTAATGGAGTTGGCACGGCTTCACCCGGTCTCATCATATAACCCAGTCCAACGAAGGCTAAACCCAAAATCACTAAGACTGATGGTATGATTACCCTCATTTCTGGAGGGATCAGATCGCTTTGAATAAAGAAAAAAGCTGATAAGATGAGGCATACAAGTGCGACACCGTATAAAGCGTAATCTGACCTCATGTATTTTCCTCTTGTAGCCACTCTTCATTGAAAGGAGTTTAAATAACTTTTCCAAGTCTTTGATGACTGGCAACTTATCTGTTAATTCTATAAGCATACGATAAGGTAAATAAGATAAACAATTGAAACTCTGTTCAAGAGAGTTGAAGAAAAGTTGACTGCTCAAATGCTGTGCAAAGTTGAACGTAAAATGGTTGAGCTAAAGGCAAGAATTAACGCTCTTGATTCGGTTAGAAGAAAAGTAATAGGTTTAAGGGCTCATCATATTGGAACGTTTCGGCAGATTGACGTTTACTTTGAGGTTCCGAAGGGAAGATTGAAGCTTCGAGAAGTGAAAGGCAAAAACGCGGCAGAACTAGTTTATTACGAAAGAGAAAATGTTGCCAAGCCAAAAAGAAGCAACGTTTTCATTCTCGAAGTTCAGAAACCAGCAGTTTTTAAAAGCTTGCTTGAAAAAGTTTTGAAAACTGTGGTGACTGTAGAAAAATTGAGGGAAATCTATCGATACCAAGAAACAGAGATACATCTAGATACCATTCAGAAACTGGGAGTTTTCGTTGAATTTGAAAGAGAGACGCCCGATGATCTACAAGCAATCAGAAAAAATCAGCAGACTTTAGAAGAGTTGATGAAAAAGCTCGGAATAAAACCTGAAAACCTTGAAAAACTGTCGTATAGCGATCTTATTCAGAAATGTAACCAGAGATAGGTTTAACCATGCATGCAATAGTTGAAGGAAAACAGATGATTTTCATCTTTAGATTTTGCATCAAAAGAACTGCGGAGAATTGCCTTGGGAGCTTTTCACACAATCATTGGGTTGGCAACTCTGCCATCATGCATAATCGTAGGCGCACTTTGGCGATATGTCAAACCCACTGCAGCCCTTCTCTACGTTCAGTCTTAGGACTTCTGCGGCAATGTTGCTGGTATTAGAGAAGGAAAGGTAAAGTCAGCACTGAAGTGCAGATGTACTTCATTTATCATTTTAATTCTGGTATGGAAGCTATTTCTTCTTTCTTGCCAATCTCCATTGGTGGCTGCTCTACTTTTTGCGAAAGAAAGTTTATCGCTTCAAACATACTTTTTGCTAGCCCTAGAAGATTGACCGATATCAGAATCGCCAGAAAGGCTGTAAGATTAGCCATAATGTTTACCATAATCCCCTCTAGGGACATGCTTAGAGTTAAAATGCCTCCTTCCAAAGCATAAATGAAGTATAATATCAGAATTATCGCTTTTGCGATGCTAAATGCGTGTTGAAAAATCGTTCCAGATGAAAGTTGGATTGCAACGGCGAAACAGATCATTATTGCTGCAAAAACGTAGACGAGATTCTCGTACTTGGAGAAGAATGAACCAAACTCGGAAGGAAGATTTTCGGTGGGAATCATTGAGAACATAAGCGTTGGCAACATATAGTAGAGAAAAAAGGTGATGACGCCCATTATGGCTGCCTTAAAAACTCTTGGCATAATCCTCTCTACAAACGTTTTCTCGTCCCCTTTTTCAGTCATTCGACATCACCCCACTTTATCTCCTTCTCAAATCTAAAAACTGAAGTCTCAAAAAAGAAGTGAATTCTACCTCTTTCCTCCAGCGTCGAAGGATCTACAGATAATTCTAGCGGGCCTTCATAGCTTTCACCCGGTTTTACGTCTAAAGTTGTCATTCCAGAGTCTACAAGCTCGTTCTCATAGTTGTAGATATCAAAATGTATGTTGCCGCTTAAATCAAAGTATGGTGAATCGTTCTTAACGCTTAAAGGAATAATTATTTTCCGATTAATATAATCAAAAGAAATTTCTCCGATGGAAAAGTTGTTGAGAGGCGCTCCCCATGGCATCGTTGTATTTATTGATATCTGGAAAGGGAAGATGTTTGCAAATTTTAATCCTGCAAAGATTTCTATGCTGAAATTGCCGCTGTTGAAGAATAGATAAGTTAGATTTTTAGATACAATGTTATCTAGACTAATGGATACGTTGTGCGTCTCCTCAACATTGTTTCCATGCGGTATCAATGGTACAAACGTTGTAGATGCTGATATCAATGTTCCATTGTAGTCTGCGATGCAGGTTGTTATGTTCAAGTCTGATATGTCGTAGAGACCAGTGTTGTTGAAGGAGAAAGGCAGAGACACCGTTGCGGTTCCATTAGAAAACGAGAGCTCAGGCTTTCCAAGGGGTATATCACCCGTCATCAAACTCATGGCTGAATACAAACATGTAATCATAAAGACAGCTATCACAATCCAAAAAATCTTTGTCGCCCAGCCCAACGCCCTTATGGCTTGCCTCATCTACTTTTTCTTCCTTTACAACCGTTTGAAATATGTCTGAAGAAGCTTGACTCCTTGTTTAGGACGAAGTCTTGTTTAGCCTCTAGCTTTCTTTCTGTTTGAGTTGCGTGCGAAACTGTATTCCTCTCACTGTCAGTATGGAGCCGATCCAGCCCATTATGCCGAGGTACATGATTCGAATACATGTTTCAATTAATGGAGCTAAGACTTCACCGAAAGCTTCCTCAAGACCACTTGGCGATGGAATCTCTAGTGCGCCTACGAGAAACAGGTAGGCGTTAAAGAACGTGAACACTAATAGACCTACGCCCACGAATAGAACCACATACGCCAAGATTTCACTTTTGCTTATCATTCAACAAGACCCCATTTTACAACTGTTTGCACCAAACTTGTATAAAAAGGAAATGGAGGAAAACTATGAATTTAGCATCAGAATTCAGAATAGTTTATCCTGTAGAATCCAGTTCAAGTGTTTTTACGTTCTTCTTCCTTTTCAAGGCTCGAATAAGGATGGAGGCTTCTTGAGCGGTTTTCGCAGATGCAACCTTTTTCGTTTTGTCTAAAATCAGTCGGGTTTCACAATAAGGACATTGCCTCGTCTTTTGATTGGTTTTGGCCAGCAGAAGTTGGCCACATTTATAGCAAATGATCACTGCGTACATTCAGTAGGTGCTCCTGTTAGGCGAAAAGCGCATGTGCGCAAAAAATCTTTCTGTAAGTTTTAAATTGCAGATGATAGTTATATGATTACGTTTAATCATAAAACTGCTGTTAGCTGTTAGAGGATGTAAAATGAATGGGTAAGACTCCTATCGCCAATCTTACAATCAAATATTTTAGACAAAGTGGTTATAAGATGGAGAAAGATGCTATTTTGGAAGGTTTTTCCGGGCTTTCGCGTAGGTTTGACTTCGTTATTCGAAAAGGCAAAGAAAAACACGTAATTTTAATTAAAGAGTGGAATCGAACGGTTGGCGTCAACATGGTCATAAACATGGATAAAGCATCAGCAGACGTAGGCTTCTCTAATCCGATAATGATATCTGAAAAATTCAGTGGCCACGCGAAGGCGTACGCCAACCGTCGAGGCGTAACATTGCTTACAATACGTGCAATTATGCGGAGGCTTGGATAAACCTAATAAGATTTCAAGAAATCGTGCAATCGGTCTTCTCTATCCAGTTTTCCCAACCAGTCTACTGTCCCAACTCTGCATTTCTTCTCTCCTTCTAGAACTAAAATCGCCTCTTCCACAACTTCTTTGATTTCTTTGCCCGTAACATCTATTTCGCACACCTTGCCATGACCGCAGGCAGACACGGCTTCCCACAGACAAATATCTAATATTTCGGCGGCAAGATTTTCCTGAAGTTTCTTTTCTCTAAAACCACGTTCTTCCATCTCCTTCTTTAGCTCATCTGGGCTTCGCCTGAGAACAAAAACAAGGTTGACATCTTTCGTTGGTATAACGTCAACCGCGTAGTGACCGTCAACTATGATGTCTCGTTTGGAAGCCCCTATGATTCTTTGCACACGATTCGAAACCTTATCTATATCTGCGATCAACGTTTCTCTTTTTTCATCTACGCCGCTAATCAGTTTTTCTCGTTTCACAAGCTCAGCTAAATCAATGTGTGTTGCATTTAGCTTGGAGGCCAATAGAGACGAGATGGTGGTTTTTCCTACCGCTGGCGTGCCTGTGACCAAGATGATTCGCTTGATTTTCTTCACTTTCCTTTTTTACTATTACTTTTTTGGTGGAATAATGCTAACACTTATGAACTAAAAGAACATTTTGGGTATTCTCTGATTGGTACTCGGGCAATACGTATGGGGAGATTTCGTTTGGATGTCATTCTGCTGCCGCTCATAGCGTTTTTTGTTGGAATAATCGCTGCAATGGTTGGTGTTGGCGGTGGCGTTTTCATTGTACCCGTCTTATGCCTAATTTTTAATTTTGAACCATCTGTTGCCTTTGGAACGAGTCTTGCAGCAATCATCTTTACCTCATTGTCGTCCACAATGAATTATTCCAGACAGAAGAGAATCGATTACAGAGTCGGCCTTGTTTTGGCTATTGCAACTATTCCCGGAGCATTTGTAGGAGCATATTTGACCACTGTTATAGAATCAAGACTGTTGGGATTAATCTTCGGGTTTTTCCTCGTTTTCGTTGCTTTGCGCATGATGGTAAAATTCGGTTTCTGCAAATTCGGATTTCCCAGAATAGGGGACAGTTGGCATCGTAAGATTGTAGATTCAGATGGCAAGATTTTTGAATACGACATAAACATTGGCTTAGGCCTAGCATTGAGTTTCTTCGGAGGGTTTTCGTCGGGTCTGTTAGGGATTGGTGGCGGATCAGTTATGGTTCCAATAATGTGCCTCGTCATGAACATTCCAATGCATGTTGCGGTTGCAACTTCGATGTTTATTATGATTTTCACTTCAATTTCTGGGGTTGTGACGCATTTTTCATTGGGCAACGTCCTTTTTGAGTATGTTGTGCTTCTTTCTATAGGGGTAATTTTTGGAGCTCAACTGGGAGCCCACTTTTCTAAGAGAATCTCTGCAAAGAACCTTAGAAGAATTTTCGGTGTTGTTTTACTCCTTGTCAGTGTAAGAATGATTTTGAAATACGTCTAGCTACCCCTATTTTTGGTAAGAATGCTTACAGCGAAGGTTTGGATATCATCTCATATTTTCCTTTTTGCGCGTGTATATGTGTCTCTTTTGGGAATATGTTATCAATCGTAATCATGGCTATATTTCCGCTTTCTTATGAATAAATTAGAAGGGTTACGCTTGACGAGTTTGAGAGAGAGACTTGACAACGTACTTGCAGAATTGACGATAATGAAGGATGTACTCGACAAGTGTAACAACGGGCCTCCATGCTGCTTAATTCTCCAGAAGAACGGTAGAATTGGTTGTAACATAGTAAGACCAATGGAAAAGGAACAATTTTACAAGAAATGTGAAAAGTGTAGAGAACACATAAGAAAGTTTTTGGATGAAGTTCACTAAGGAAACTGAACATCCAGAAAATTTTGAAAACCTTACCATAATCAGTATTGAGAATTCATAAAGAATATTAGGCTAAGCTGAGAGACGCCTCTGCACTGAATTTAGATTCGGAGGAAAAACAATGAAATATCTTGTTTGGCTGAAAATCAATCCGACAAACACCAGAGAAGCGCTACGCACTTTAGGCAAGCTTCCACAGCGGCCATGGAAAGGCATACAAATGTACTACACGATGAACACTTTCGGAGACTGGGATTGTGGTATCTGGTTTGACGCTAAAAACCATGAGTACGCCATTGATTTCGTGCACAACAAAATATGTCCAATCTCAGGAATAGTCCAAACGTATGTGATGCCAACCTCACCGGTCAAGGATTACGTCAGCTGGAAGTAGCCACGTCTTTCTAGAAATCCGCTTTCCTCTTTTTTGTTTTATTGCACAATTTCCATAATCTAAATAGGCAAACAGCATAACAGAGTTTTGATTCGGTGTAAAGCTTCGGGTATCAATCTTTCTTCTTGAAAAACAGCCAATTTTTCTTTCCTTTGAATCTCACCAAACAGTAAACACCTTTTAGCTTGTGACCTTTTATTTCGAAAACCAACTTGTTCTCCTTTCTACTTTTCAAAACGTATTGTCCTTGGTCCCAGATTTCCACTGTACCCGCGCCATACTGTCCCTCTGGGATCGTCCCTTCAAAATTCGCATAGCCAATGGAGTGGTCTTCCACTTGAACTGCTAGTCTTTTTACGCCACTTTCTGTAGGGGGTGTTTTGGGAACCGCCCAACTCTTTAGAACTCCGTCCATTTCTAACCTTAAATCATAATGCAGATGCGTGGCTTGGTGTTTCTGAATCACGTAAATGTTTCCGCGATCAGTTTTTTCGTTACCCTTGGGTTCGCTTGTTTTTTCAAAATCTCTTTTTTTTCCAATACTCTTCAAGCCTCATGTTTTTCCTCCAAAATCATAATAAAGAGACTTTGAATTTATTTAGAATTCTGCTTGGTTCATGATACGTTGTTACGGATTTTCTAATAATTCTTGAACATCGCAACAGTCGAGGCACATGTCGGAACAATTATATCACGGCACATAGAATATCGTTTTGCCTACTGAACACGAATTCTTCCGGAGATAGAATTGATGTGTGCTAAACTGAGTAGAAAATTTCCAATTCAGTCTCTCCTCTCCGCTCGTTTATTGCTTTCCCCTCGGCTGGCTGAAGGCAGAATCTATTTCCTGAGCGACATGAGCGGAGTAATAAGCCTGTACTCGATGGACAAGCAAGGCGGCATACCTCAACCTCTCTTGCCGGGAGGTCTCGCTTTACAGAATCCCCATTTAATGCTTGGATACAACTATTTCGTTCTGCCAAAACTTCAAAAAGTTCTCGTAATGATAGACGAGAATGGAAACGAAAATTACCAACCCTGTTTTGTGTCTTTGGAAGGCGGCATACCTGAGCCAATATTTGGCGACGCGTATAAGAATGAACAACTGGGTTGCATCGACTGTGATATCAAGAAAAACGTTGCCTACTTCTATAGAGACGATCGAAAACATCCCGAAACGGAGTGCCTCAAGGTTGACCTCCAAACTCTGCAGCTTACTTCTCTAGGTAAAAGTATCCATGGGAACTATTTGAATGGTTTCAACCCAGGCCATTCGATCATTATTCTTGCAGATTCATACACAGCGGCGGACGTTATACTATATTCGTGGAGAACTGGCTCGAAGAAACGAGAACTGCTTTATGGGATTCCTCTTGACAAGAGAAAAGGTCAACAAGTCAAGCCGTCAGGAATCGGTAGATGCAATTTCACTCCATCTGGGAAAGGCCTTCTATTCAGATCAAATATCTTCCGTGACGAAGGGGGTTTGAGCTATTTTCCGCTTGAAGAACCTGAAAACGTTGTTGAAGTGCCAGTATCTGGAATTCAGCATCAAGGGAAGGGAGTGCTTGTGGGTATCAAAGATGTCTACGGCGACCGTTTCCTATTGGGGTACAACATTGATGGATGTTCATGGCTGTATGAAGGCCGATTCCGTCAAAACGGCTCTTCAATGCGTTTCGACATCGACCGCACCCTCTGTGGTATTCCTCCCTTGTCCAAAGGCGTTCTTCAAAGTATGGAATTTGAAGTAGATACGAGTGCTGTTGAGCCACGCGTCGAATACATATTGTCGTTCACCAAGGCTAACAGTCCAGCTCAACTATACCTCTACCCAACAGAGCCCATCCAAGGAGGACCAACAACCCTTTCCAGAGAACGTGTCTTGGGAATTGATCAAAAGCTTCTCTCTGAAGGAGAAGACATGAGCTATACGAGTTTCGATGGACTTGAGATTTCAGCGCGACTCTACTTGCCATCCGAACATTTAGGGTTTAAAGGCCCTCGACCACTCGTTCTATACGTCCATGGGGGACCTCAAAGTCAAGAACGGCCAGACTTCACGTGGTTCTCGATGCCTTTAATTCAGTTTCTGACACTAAACGGGTTCGCGGTGTTCGTCCCAAATGTTAGGGGCAGTACTGGTTATGGTCTGAGCTATATGAAGCTCGTTGACCACGATTGGGGAGGCAATGATGTACGTGATCATCTTGAAGGATTGAAAATGCTTGAGAAAGATCCTCGCGTTGATTCGTCGAGGTGCGCAGTGGTTGGCCGCTCTTATGGGGGTTATATGACCTTGACGCTTGTTTCTCGGCATCCTCATTTGTGGAAGGCTGCTTGCGACATGTTTGGCCCGTATGACCTGTCGTCCTTCATCAACCGTTTGCCTGAGTCTTGGAAAACCTACTTCTACCTAGCTGTGGGGCATCCAGAGAAAGACCATGATTTCCTGGTTGAACGTTCGCCCAAGACTTACATGAAAAACATCCGTTGTCCAATGCTGATCATCCAAGGAAGGAATGATCCACGGGTTATCGAAGAAGAGTCCAGAGATGTGGTCAAAGACCTTCAAGCTAGAGGCGTTGACGTCGAGTTTCTAGTATTCAAGGATGAAGGACACGATGTGATCAAGTTCAAGAACAAAGTGTTGTGTTATACAAAGATTGTTGATTTCTTTAAAAAACACCTTAACCCATAAACGTGCCTTTCTCGTTCTTCTTAGGCCTAAGCGTCACCGTTGGTATCCATATAACTTCGAATATTTTTCGTTGAGATAATCAAGATAGTGCTTGACGTTTATTTCTTCACCAGTGATCTTCTTGATTAAATCCGCAGCATTGTAAAGCTTCCCATATCGATGGACCTTCTTGATTAACCACTGTTTGACATTGTGAAAGTTGCCCTTCGCGATTTGATCTTCCCAGCCGGGCATGTTTTTCTCTAACGCAGCGAGAATCTGCCCACTGTAGATGTTGCCCAACGCGTAGCTCGGGAAATAGCCGAAGTATCCTTCAGCCCAGTGTGTGTCCTGCATCACACCTTCAGAGTCGTTCTCGATGTTCACGTCGAGGTACTCCTTGTACTTTTGGTTCCAGATTCTGGGAAGGTCTGCTACGGTGATTTTCCCGGTAATCAACTCACGCTCGATCTCGAACCGAATGATTATGTGGAGGCCGTAGGTAATCTCGTCTGCCTCAATGCGAATCTTAGAAGGTTTAACTTGGTTGATGGCATGTACAAATGTGTCTAAGTCGACGTCGGAAAAGATGTCACCCGTGAGTTTCTTCAGTCTCGGGAGATAATAGGTCCAGAATTCGCGGGATCGCCCTATGATGTTTTCTATGAACCGTGACTGAGATTCATGGAATCCATAGGAGCAGCCGTCTCCAATTAGTTGGTACATCCATTCTGGGTTTATATTCTGGTCGTAAGTGGCATGTCCTCCTTCATGCAGTGTCGAAAACAGAGAGGATGTAAAGTTTTTTTCGTAGTAGTGCGTTGTGATTCTCACGTCGTCGTAATAGCCGGTAGTAAATGGATGTTCAGTTTCATCGATCCTGCCTCCGGCTTCTTTTGACTCCACATCGTACTCGATAAACTTGGCAAGTGAGTTGGCAATCTCACGTTGGATGTCTATGGGAACCTTGCGTTTGAGGATAGATGTGTCTGGTTGCTTTGGCGCGGTTTCACACTTCTTTATTATCGAGACTAAAACGTTTTTCAACTCGTCAAAAATCTTTGTAATCATCTCAGCCGTCATGTGTGGCTCAAAAACGTCAATAAGAGCATCATAGGGCGTTGCGGTGCCCTTCACTTTCATTAGTATCTCAGCGGCTTCCTTTTTAAAATCAACAAGTTTTTCAAGTTCCGGCTTGAACATGGAGAAATCCCTGGCAACCTTCGCCTTCTTCCATGCATCGACAGTGATGACCCTTTGCCTTGCGGTTTCAACTACAAGTTCCTCGGGTAGCTTGGTCATTTCGTCATATTTTTTCTTGATCAGATACACATTTCTCTTCTGTAACTCGTTAAAAGTATCATAGTCTGGATGCTCCCTGATCTTTTCCAGCAGGGTTCCGATCTCGGGGTCGGTGGTCGTTTTGTGTTCAATCTGTTTTAGTAATGCCAGCTGTTGACTTCGCAGATTGATTCCTTTCGGGGGCATCTTTGTTTCCATATCCCAAAGAATGATGCTTACAATCGATTCAAGAACCATTATTTTTTTGCCTTTTTCCATCAACATGTCGTAATTAGAACCCAACGTGTTTGTTGCTTCTATCATCACGATCACGAGAAGACGAATAATACCGCTCAACAGTATATATGACTTACGCGCACTTCAAGTAGTCGACGTTTAACTTTTAGTTCATGGCGCCTCAGAAAATGATTTTGCGACATGCATAAGCGACGCATTTAAATCAAGCTATTTTTTCGATCACGGTATATTCAAATGCCTAAGAACTGTAATATAGAAAATAGAGAAGGTTAAGTTTGTTCTTTTATCGGCTACTTTCTGTCTTTCTCTTCTTTCAAGCAATTTACGACTGCTCGAAAAATGGTGTATGGTTCAACGTTTTCTACTTCTTTTTTCTCTTTTCCTTTGCTGACGTAATAAAGTGGAGGATTTGATTTTTTGACTGTTCGAATCCAGAGAGCGCCCCAAGCGACAATTAAGATTAATGTGGAAAAAAAGATAAGCAGAAGTAAATCAGCGGCCTTGATGGCGATGTCCTCAAACAATGTAGTTCACAATAGAAGAATCGCTGAGATTTATTAAAAGTCATGTTTCGAAGAAGGAACATGACGAGAAATAAGATATTTTGGAGAAGGATAGAACAATCTTACAGTGATTCGAAATTTTTAACGTTGCCACGCTGTGACGCTTTAACATAAGAATATCAATATACTGCATGCACTAATGTTGGAAAAAGGGAAGGTTATAGACGATCTTGTATGCCCAAATATAACAGGTGATCCAACAGCCTTAACGTTCATGAACCACCAAGTCATACTTGTTGACTGCTTCTTGCTTTCCGTTGTAGAACGTGGATTCGCAGCTTTCAGTTATGGACTCTTTCGCAATGATGGTGCTCCGGCCGGGATTTGAACCCGGGTCGGCGGCTTTCTTCCATAATCAAACGTCGAGAGGCCGTCATACTTAACCGAACTATACTACCGGAGCGCCATGGCTAAAGAGAATGGGTTTGTCCTTAAATTTTTGGCGTCAAGTAGCCTTGTTGAGGGAAAAAAAGGGAATACAAGGAGATTAGTATTCTTCGCCTCCGGGTGGACCTCCAGGTGGACCTCCCGGCATCTTAGGTTTTGTCGCCGCGATCACGTCGTCGATCCTCAAAATCATCGATGCTACCGCAGTTGCTGACTTTACTGCTTGCTCTTTCACTCGCAGGGGTTCGATAACGCCGCATTCGCACATGTCCACGATTTTACCAGTGAAAACGTTGACCCCCATCAAGTGTCCCCTTGGTTTTTGGTGAGCCGACCTCAATCCCACAAGTATGTCAATGGCCTCAAGGCCAGCGTTTTCAGCTAATGTTTTTGGCACTATCTCAATGGCGTCGGCGAACGCTTCTATGGCAAGTTGCTCTCTTCCTCCAATCTCTGTTGCGTATGAACGAACCACTTTCGCTATCTCCGATTCAATTGCCCCTCCGCCAGCAACAACTTTGTTATGTTCAACAACATCTGCAACCACGGACAAGGCATCGTGCATGGCTCTCTCTGCCTCGTCAACCATTCTTTCAAGACCGGCGCGGATTAAAATGGCGACTGATCGTGGATGCTTACATTTCTCAATGAAGATCATCTTGTCGTCGCCAACTTTGCGTTCTTCTACTAGTCCAGCTTTTCCAAGGTCGTTGGGCTTCAAGTCATCCAAGTTCGTGATTACTTTTCCTTCGGTGGCTCTGGCCAGTTTCTCCATGTCAGATTGTTTGACTCTTCTGGTGGTTAAAATTCCATTCTTTGCTAAGAAGTGTTGGGCTACGTCGTCGATGCCTTTCTGGCACAACAGTACTTTGGCGCCTGAAGCTTTGATTTTTTCAACCATTTCCTTGAGCATGTGAGTTTCTTTGTCTAGAAACGCTTTCATCTGCGTAGGGTCTTGTATCCTAATCTCGGCGTTGAACTCAGTCTTCTCAACTTCTAGTGGGCAGTCGAGCAAAGCTATTTTTGCGTTTTCGATTCTTTTGGGCATCCCTGGGTGTACAACCTCTTTGTCGATTATTATACCGCTGATAAGCTTTGTGTCGTGAAGGCTTTTTCCCGCCTTCTTTGTGATCTGAATGTTGTCGATGTCTGCTACTCTTCTATCGCCTATCTGATCAGTGATTTGTGTTACAGCGTCAATAGCGATTTCTGCCAGATGATCTCGTGCAACGCCTACTGCTTTGCTAGCCATAGCTGTCATTGCGACCTTCTTCAAGATTTCACGATCTTTGAGATCAGCGGTTATTCCTACTTTGCTGAGTGTCTCTATTGCTTTTTGAGCAGCCTTCCTGTACCCGCTTACGATGACTGTTGGGTGGATGTTTTGATTCAGTAGTTCTTCAGCTTTTCGTAGGAGTTCTCCAGCAAATATGACCGCGGTTGTTGTTCCGTCACCTACTTCATCGTCCTGTGTCTTAGCAACTTCAACCATCATTTTTGCAGCTGGGTGTTCAACGTCGATTTCATCTAGGATTGCTGCACCGTCGTTTGTTATGGTGATATCACCTAGGCTGTCGATCAACATCTTGTCCATGCCGCGGGGGCCCAGTGTTGTCCTTAAAACTTCAGCGACAACTTGAGCAGCCATGAAATTGTTTCTTCGAGCTTCTCTACCACGTGAACGGGCGGTTCCTTCTTTCAAGATTATAACTGGTTGTCCTGCTTGTGTAGTTAAGTAGGCCATACAAACCCTCCATTAACAGACATTTAATCTAACTACACCAATTTCCTCTCGGATATAAACCTTTTTCACTAATCAGTGGGTTGTGGCTTGGATTTCTGAAATAAAGGGAAGGTGAAGATGCGATTTATTTGCCCATAATTTTCCTTACAGCTATCTCAATATCTTCTGCCTTAACCGTTTTTCTTCTAGCATGCTCGGCATAGTCTTTGGCTTCTGAAGCAATTTTGATGCCGATATCTTCAAGCGCCTTTGCTAATTCCTTTGCTGCTGACTCACTTACTCTTTCGGCCCCTGCTTTCTTGCATATCCTATGCATTGGGGCTACAGATAACTCGGAGCTTTTCATACAACCGCCTCTGTAGCTTCTTTTTTTGTTTAAGTCACCATTTAACCTTTTCGGAGACTGTAAGCGTCGACACGTGTCCAATGTTAAAAATCGACCCTATTTAGTCCATCTTATTCTCAGTCATATCTGCATTTGTGAAAAGGGCATAAACGAGATTCGCCTTCGAAATGGCATTAAAGGTAATTGAAACGCATTTCATAACTGCTGTCAAGACGCAAGTAATAAAAGGCACAGGAAATGCAACAGTAATGGTAAGATAAAAACGGATATGGTTTAGGGACGGAGGCAAGTGAGTACTTGGGTAAAGTTCGAACAGAAAAGGTGAAGAAAATAGCCAGAGAACTAGTGAGGCAACACCCAAACAAGTTTACTGCAGATTTCAAGAACAACCAAGAACTGGTCAAATCTCTTACCATAATTTCCACAGCAAGGTTAAGAAATAGAATAGCAGGTTATATCACCCGATTATTGGCCAGTGTGCAATCTGACGAGATTTCTGAAACGGAAGAAACAGAATAACAGTTTTAATTTGTGGATTGCTTAACCCGCGTTTACATCGGGAGATGAGTGAACGTTGATGGTAGATGAATATAGGAAAGGATGGGCCTTACGCTATCTAAGAGAAGCGAAGGCAGAGTTAATCGCCGCTCAAAAGACGCCGTACATGGCTCCAAGCTTGATTTTGGAAGCCGTGAGGAAGGCTCAGGTAGCCATATACTATAGTCTAGGTGATCCAGCGTTTGTTGAGACAATCGTCCGTCAAACTGTAGGGACGAAAAAAGTTGTTGAAGACCCGGTTTTAAGGTGTCTTGTTGAAATTGAGCGGACGGTTCAGCGGGTTGTACAGTCTCCAGAGCCGAATCATGAGAAGGCTATTGAACGAGCAGATGGTCTTATCCAAATTGCATCGGACATCGTGGAGCTTTTGACAGGTGAGACAGCATAGTGAACGTGAAGGTGAAGCTTTTAGGGGTTTTTCGGGGACTTTCTGGAAGAAGCCGGCTTTCAATAGAACTGGATGAACCAGCGGTAATGAGGAAGCTTGTTGAAAAACTTGCTGAATCTTTTTCAACAAAATTTAAGCGAGCGTTAGTTGACCCGGAACTTGATAATCCGAGGCCGAACACGCTTATTCTTGTGAATGGAAGGGAGATTAGTGTTCTTGATGGTCTTGCGACTGAGATTTGCGATGGTGACGAGGTGGTTCTGATCCCAGTTTCACACCGCGGATAAGTCAAATAGCATTTTGTTAGATTAAAAGTGTATGTTGCCTGCTCAAATCAAGTGGGGATACCCCTGCAATTTTACCTCTCTTTGACGAAAGTAATTTTGAATAGATTTTTGTGCGGCTGCTTGACAAACGGGCGGGTCGGACACACATATATCATTTTTCGCAATATTTATTGACTAGAAGTATTCCCTATAAGAAGATTTCATAGTTTAGTTCTATTTAGAGGACAGAGGTATGACGAAAAGCGTTTGCACGTTTATAGGAAACCCGTCTGCCATTTTCCAAACAATTATGGATGTGATACTTCCTCTATCTATGGGACCTATTGAAGCCACGTTTCTACTTTTGTTCGTTGTAGCGGTCTTCTTCGGAGTCGTTTATTCAAAACGCCTGCGCATATGTATCAGTTACTTGGTGGGTCAGGGAATTGGATAAGGGAACCTTTGAGCTCTATAGACAATTAAGGGAGCATGGTTACTCCCACAAGGTAATTCACCATATTCTGAAATTCTATGAATAGTACGACATTTTTCAGCAGATAGAAATTTACGAAAGTAAGCGTATATTTCCTATTCTAACGTTTCCCAGATATTCTTCAGCAACATCACGGCATTTGATGGCTACTTCTCGGCTTGTTGTGGGCAAGTCCGTCATTACGTATTGTGGATAAAAGGCCAAGAGCGTGTAAGGGATTCTCGAATCTACTTCTGCGATGAAACTTGCCAAACTGCGAACTTCCGCGGCGTCCACGTAGCCTGGAATAAGAAGGGTGCTGGCGGTCAAGATGGGCAGGTCAGAACGTTTCTTGAAGAATTTCTCGCCGATCATCTTGAAACTTCTGAGCGTAGGAATGTTTGAAATTCCGCTAAGGGCTTTGTTCAGGTTTTCATCCCATGTCTTTAGGTCGAACTTGATGACTCCTCCGCTGATGAAAGATAGCTCTGCGGCTCTTAGTGCGAACTCTTTTTTCCAGTGTCCGTTTGTTTCCCAGCAGACTCTGAAGATGCACTTTTCCTCCATAGCCTTTTCTAATGCTATTTCACTTGTCTTCAGGGCATGAGGCATCTGCACTGATGGGTCTCCACCGAAAAAGCATATACATGAGACATGAGCGTCTGCTTTAGTGGCCAGACTCTTCGCGCTCATCATCGGCTCAAGCTTTGCGGCTAGGTTTCTGTAGTGCCAGTTTTGGCAGTAGAGGCAGTCGATGCTGCATGCTCCGTAGAACACGGCGAGGTTTGAGTAGCCTCTTTCTGCGCCGCGTCTGTAGGCGTATTTTGGGTAGCCTGCGCCCGTACAGCCTGGACAGAACCACCATGCAACGCAGTTTGTTGGCAACGGGTCATAATACCATTGAAGAATACCCTTTTCTGGAGTCCCTCCCTTTCGAACGAGTCGACCATTAACGTTGAAGACTAGGCCGCAGAAGCCTTTCTCGTTGACGTCTATCTTGCAGTTGTTGGCGCACATGCCGCATGAAATTCCGTTCGGGTTTTTTGGCGGTTTTGGTGGAAAGCCAAACGTTTCTCGACTTTCTGCGTGTACTTTGTCGGTTATTTTGAGCGCTTGTTCTGGGTTCTCTCGGATGCACTGTAAACAAACTCCAAGACGGCTAGAGATTAGATTTGACTGTTTACCGCAGATTTGGCATCGACCCAACAAAGTGCACCAAGAAAAACTTAGAAATCACCCTTATTTTACGTTGTTATTTCGTAAGTTCACGTCACGATAAGCCGATTTAATAGATCATTCAATTTCGGCGCTGCCAATTTTTCGGAATTTGAATGATAGAACATTTTCTCCCTATGTTACACTACTGGGCTCAAACGGCAGCTTCCTAACCATCACACAGGCAGCTTCACCATCAGCATAATAACCGCGAATCGTCCGCTTAACCCCAAAACCCATCTTCCTGTAAAGGCCCACACCCTCGGTGTTACTTGTCCGAACCTCCAAAACACACTCCTTCGCATCATACTCAACCATAGCGTTCATCGCTTCCTTCATCAACGCAAATCCAACCCCACGACGTCGACAATTCGGTAAAACAGCGATAGAAATAACATGTCCCCTCTTGGCAATCCTAAACAAACCAACGCCGGGGAAAGGCTTTTCAATCCGACACATCACATAACCCACCACTTCTCCATCCTCTTCCGCAACAACAAAAGTCTTCGGAAAACGCTCATACAAATCCATAAAAAAGAGAGACGAATAATTTTCAGGAAGACATAACTTGTTTATACGTATCACACGCTCTAAATCAGCAGGTTTATACAGCCTCAAAGTGAACATCGTCTGCATAATGAGCCCAACCGCCAATATTACTCTGCTTTTTTCACAACAGGGAACGTAAGGTTGCCAAGGGGCATGGCCCAAACCTTAGCGTTTTTGCCCGCTATGTCAAAGGCATCACGCAACGCGTCGTTCACAACTCTCGCAGTTTTCAACTTGAACAGGTTCACGGCATAATAATCGGGCATGACTGAAACAAAGATAATCTTAGCCTTCTGCAAAGCCTTCAATAAGTAGTAAGCCTTATGCCCACCTATACGAAAACGCTTCTTGACCTCCTTCTCCATCCCCTTCAAGTCTTTTAACTTCGTCATCCACTCGTGAAAAACATCATGACCATGACCTTCTGGACATTCCGCCACCAAAACGATGACTCCACCTCTTTTCACTGCTTCGAGGGCGTTGTCAACCCCCTTATAGGCTTGATAAAGATTAATGTCAAGTGGATGCCCACCAGGGCTTACAACAACGATGTCCGCCCTCCTGTCAATAGGCACCTTATACATTTCATCCACAAGTTTCACACCCTCATAAAAAGCTAGCTCCAAATCTCCTGCAAACGCCTGAACCAGTTTCAGCTTGCTGTTTGTGACAATGTTTAAGATGAAATCCACCTTAGCGAATTTCGCGGCTTCAACCATGTCCTCATGCACGGGATTACCCTCTAACACGCCTGTTCTGGATTTTGGATGCAAAAGCATAGCATGATTATGCTGGATAGTTTCCGCACTCGACACAGCAGGCAGAACACTTTTCCTTCCACCACCATACCCCGCATAATAATGTAAGTCAACATCACCCACCAAAATTCTAACATCAACGTTGGCAAAAACCTTGTTTACGTAAACCTTAGTTCCAAAAGATGTTTTACCCAAAAAAACCTGATCCTTAGCGTTGCAGTCATGATTTACTGCTCGCACTCTTTTCAGAGTCTCTTCGCCCACAAGTTTTTTCATTTCATCCGGCTTAACAGCACGATGTGTGCCACAGCCGAAAATAACCGTAACATCTTCATCTTTCACTCCAGCCTTGTTAAGTTCGTCTAACAATGGAGGAACCATCAAATAGCTCGGAGTTACTCGGGTTGAGTCGTCAACTACTATGGCTACCTTGTCACCAGGCTTTGCAATTTCGCTCAATTGTTTAGTGCCGATGGGTTTTCTTAGGGCTCTTTCAACCTCAACTCGGGGATCTGTCACCCCACGTTTTTCTTTCGGTTCTATGGTGCCCAAGAAGTTTCTGGTAGGTATTCTTGCACAGACCTCGGTTTTTCCGTAGGGAAGCCACACGTCAACCATGAAATCCCTCCAATTGATTACAAGATTTTTGTGAGCTACATTTAAACATAGCGGACAAACAGCGTAAGTTCTTTAAATCAGACTTGTGTAACTGCCAGCATAGAGTATAGAGGAGGTAATGCTAAATGGAAAAGAAGGTTTTGATGATAATCGCCCCAAAAGATTTTAGAGACGAAGAATTTCGAGAACCCAAGGCAGTTCTAGAAGAAAAGGGCGTCAAAGTCACGGTAGCCAGTACTGCGACTGGAACTGCAAAGGGAATGTTCGGTATGCAGGTGATTCCAGATATCACCGTAGATAAAGTTAACCCGGCGGAATTTGACGCTGTGGTGGTCGTTGGAGGATCTGGCTCTCAAACATATCTCTGGAATAATTTACAGGTCCACAAGATAGTTCAAAGTTTACATCAACAGGGAGGTCTAGTCACAGCCATTTGCATATCTCCCGTCGTCTTGGCTAAAGCTGGACTTCTAGAGGGAAAGAAGGTGACGGTGTTCAGGACAGCGACTACTCTAAACGAACTAGAGAAGGTTGGAGCATTAATCTCGGACGCTCCAGTTATGGTCGATGGCAAGATAATAACGGGAAAAGGTCCAGAAGCAGCTAGAGAGTTTGGTCAGAAAATCGCAGAAAGCTTATTGAAATGACCCTTAAAAGTAATGAAATTCGTTACGTTCGGGTCTAAATCGCCGAGTATCTCAGCCAGTAGGAGTCAACCCTCAAGAGAGATACAAAACTGACTAGATGTTTCAGTTAACAAGATTCTTATTAAGAAAGTAATCTATACAAGTATTTTTGAGGAGACATGAATTGCCGCTAGGAAAAGAAAAGGAAGCCATGAAGACTGAACTTTGTCGAGTTCTGAACAAGATAGGCGCTTTGAAGTTTGGAACCTTCAAGCTTACGAGCGGACGAGTCAGCCCCTACTACATTGACCTCAGAATCGTTCCAAGCTTTCCAGACGCGTTTCAAAGAGTCTGTAACCTATACGTCGATCTAATAGAAGGGGACGTTGGAACTGACAAATTTGACAGAATTGCAGGAATCCCAACTGCGGGCATTCCATTCTCATCTCTTCTTGCTTACCATCTCAAGAAACCTTTCCTCTACATTCGACCGCATATGCGACTGCATGGACGAAAGCGTCGAGTAGAAGGTATCATGATGCCAGGTGACCGCGTCTTGTTGATAGACGATCTCATAACCACTGCACTCTCTATGAGAAAGGCTGTAAAAGCCGTCAGAGCGGAAGGAGGCTTGGTGACAGATGCAGCCGTCTTAATAGATCGTGAAGAGGGTGGGAAAGAAAGGCTGGCGGGAGACAACGTTAGGTTGCACTATTTGCTGAAAGCAAGTGAGGCTGCTGAAAAACTCTACGAGATAGGTGTCATCACAGAAGATCAACTAAAAACAATCTTGAAACAAGTGAAAAAGAAATAACACCTGGTCACAGACCTCTAGATTTATTACTTACTCTTCTCTTCGTCGTTCAAAATCAAATCTTGAATAATTGTACGAAAAAATATGGAAAAAGGAGAATTTGACTACGTCTATTCGTAGTATATTAGTTCTTTATCTTCAAGTCTCTGATGAAGTATGTTAACTGCTTGATAAACGTCTTCTTCATGCTTGGCGCCTGTGCATACCAGTTTTCCGCTTGCGAACAGAAGAATCACGACTTTAGGCTCAGCCATTCGGTAGATGAGACCGGGGAATTGTTCAGGCTCGTACATGGTTTTCCCTAGTGAATAGGTTGCTTTTTCAAGGTCAATGTTTCCTCCTAGGCCTGCTGAGGCGACGATGTTCTGTATCTTCAGCTTCGGCTTGCCGATGATTATTATTCCGCTCGTCTTCAGTTCTTTGACGACTTTCATTACTGCCCTTCTCGCCTCTTTTTCCGACTTGGCTCCTGTGCACACCATCTTTCCCGAATTGAAAATTAGAGTGGCTGTTTTCGGCTTTTTCAAACGAAAAACGAGTCCTGGGAACTGTTCTGGGCGATATTCAACTCCAGGATGACCTTTCACCACAGCGTTCAAGTCAATTCTTTGATCCAATGATGCGGATGCAACCACGTTTTCGATGTTGATTGAAGCTTTAACCTCTGGCACTTGAGCACCTCTTTATAAGGATATCAGATTTCAGTAGGAGTTATTTATAAAGGCTTGGTTCTAAGCCTCAACTTTCTTCCTCAGCGAAGGACGACGCATGTAAAGCGAGCAAATGAGTAATATTTTGAAGAAAATCAATATCTTTTGGTCTATGGTCTAGGGGGCGTCTTGCGGGTTCTTCTTTCCAGGCAAGGGAATATAGTCATAAAACAGGAAAAGAAGTAGTAACGCAACAATTAGTATCATTCCGATTGGGGTCCACAAAAACTCTCGTAGAAATAAAGGAATATAACCTATTTGCGATACATGGCCAACAACTTTACCGACCAGATAATTTTCTGCAAGATCGCAATCAGTCTTCCAGTTACCGTCCCAGTTGTCTGCACCACTGTTAGCATCTCCTTTCGTTTGGAAATACCATATCCCACCTCTGAGCTCTTTATCGATTGCTCGGTGCACAATAAGTTCGCTTGTGTCTGTGGGCTTGTGAAAAACAATAATGTCACCAGGTTCGGCGGAGTCTTTCGGACCGACTTTGATATCGTAGCCGTTTGATACTCCTTGAACCATAATAAGGTCGCCTTTGTACAAGGTGGGTTCCATGCTTCCTGAGGCAACTGCCAACATTGGGTACTCTGTTTTTAAAGCCGTTGTTAAACCAATCCAGAAAGCAAAAACACTAACTACAACTACTGCGAGTAAAATAGCGGTCTTTACGTATTCCCTCTTGAGTATTTCTGATAGTTTCAATTGTTTCACCTGGCATTTGTCCTCGCAATCTGGGGCTTTTTTCTGGAAGAGTTTTGTTAGTTGTCGTATGCTAAAAACTTAGTGTTTAACAAAATAAAAGGAGGGAGGTTGAAGTTTCTATACCTTCGCTATCATCGATTTCCTGGTGCATTGACTCGGGCAGTGTCAGTGTCTTAAATCTTTCTTTTGCTTAAGACAGTCCTGAAGGCTTTCTTGCATTTGGGGCAGTCGAAGAGCCCTATGGTCAGCTCGGTTCTCTTTCCCGTTCTGTCTGGGCGACCAGCCATCTTCCAAGACTTTCTTTGGTTAGCAACTTCTGCTCCACATTTTGGACATTTAGCCATGCCATTTTCCTCCATCATAAACATTCATGATGGTTTGAATGATATTGAATAAAAAACTTTCCCTTACATTGCCCCAAAAATCTCTAATTTAACATTGATTATATGGGAAAGTGAAGCTTATTCATGTACCCAACCATTGCTTTGTCATATCCGACTACTTTTGAGAAAGACGACTCTACATCTGTGCTAGATTTCCAAAATACTTTTACACATGCTTTTGCTGTATCTTTTGTGCTTCAGGGTTGCTGGTCTTCTTGGACGAATCTTCAAAGAACCCTTTTAAAACGTTGCTTAAACCCATTCGCAGGCTGATTGAGCAGAGGGGATTTGAGGCTCCAACGGAACCCCAAAAGAAGACCATGCCAAAAATCCTAGAAGGAAAAAACGTTCTCCTCATATCACCAACAGCCACGGGGAAAACTGAAGCAGCGGTTCTACCAGTTCTCAATATGCTCATAAAAATGCCGGAAAGATCGTACGGAATCAAAATCTTATACATTACACCGCTCAAAGCATTAAACCGAGACATACTTGAACGTCTCGCATGGTGGTGCAACAACCTAGACGTTAAACTGGCGGTCAGACACGGCGACACAGACACAAAAGAACGCACAAGACAAGCTCGCAGCCCACCAGACATGCTTATCACAACGCCAGAAACGTTACAAGCCATCTTACCCGGCAGACTGATGCGCCAACACCTCAGCCAAGTCAGATGGGTAATCGTAGACGAAGTCCACGAGATGGCGGACAGCAAACGAGGAAGTCAGCTATCGCTGGCTCTCGAGAGACTTCGATGGGTCACGGGCAGAGAGTTCCAGCTGATCGGCTTGTCCGCTACGATTGGCAGTCCAAAGAGGGTTGCTCAGTTTCTCGTTGGTAGTGGACGTGATGTTGAAATCGTGAGAGTCCCTGTCGCCAGACTTATGAGATTGAAGATTCTTTTTCCGAAACCGGAATCTGAAGATTACGAGCTTGCTTCAACGCTTTTTACTCGTCCCGAGGTAGCTGCTCGACTCCGTATAATCCGCAAGTTTCTTGAGAAGCAGAAGTCTGTTCTTCTTTTTACTAACACGCGGGCTATTTCGGAGGTTTTGGCAAGCCGATTCAAGGTTTGGGACATAGACTTTCCTATATCTATTCATCATGGGTCTTTGGCTAAACCTTCACGGATTGCGGCTGAACGGGGGTTGAAGAGTGGAGAGCTTAGAGGATTGGTTGCAACGTCGTCTTTGGAGTTGGGAATCGACATTGGCCGTATTGACATGGTTATTCAGTATATGAGCCCTCGGCAGGTTACGCGGTTGATTCAGCGTGTGGGCAGGAGTGGACACAGGATTGGGAGAATCGCTAGAGGGATTATTATCACTATGGATTCTGACGATACGTTGGAGGCTATGGCTATTGCACGTATGGCTGGTGAGGAGGATTTGGAGCCCGTGGAGATACCGCATAAGCCCTACGATGCTTTGGCGCATCAGATCATCGGATTGCTGATGAAGAAGAAGCGATGGTACTTTTATGAAATTTACGATTTGTTCAGGCATGCTTATCCTTATGCTGATTTGACCGTGGAGGATGTTCAGAAGGTTTTGACCTACATGCACCAGCGTTTTCCAAGGCTTGCTTGGGTTTCCTTTGAAGACCAGCTGGCGATTAAGCCCCGTCGGACGAAGGCTATGTACGAATATTATTTTGAGAATTTGTCTATGATTCCCGCGGAGAAGAAATATCTGGTGGTTGATGAGACATCTGATAGTGCTGTTGGAGTCTTAGACGAGGCCTTTGTTGCTGAATACGGCAAGCCTAACGTGAAGTTTATTATCCGCGGAACTCCGTGGAAGATTTTGAATGTAGTGGGTGACCACATATACGTGAAGCCTGTTGACGATCCGACCGGAGCTATTCCCAGCTGGGTTGGAGAGGAGATTCCTGTTCCGTTTATGGTGGCACAGGAGGTTGGGCGGATACGGGGTCGAGTGGAGGAGCAGATAAAGGCTGGAGCGAAACCTGAAGATATTGCTGTTCAGTTAGCTAAGGAGTATCCAGCGGATAGGGATACGATCTTACGTGCTTTGGCTGAAACTGTTGAGCATGTGCGTAAGGGTTTTCCGGTTCCTTCTGACACGCGGGTTTTGGTTGAGGATTGGGAGGACTTCGTGATCGTCCATGTTCATTTTGGTTCGTTGACGAATCGTGCTTTGGCTCAGTTGCTTGGCCATGCTTTGTCTGAGGAGTTTGGAGCTGGTGTTGCTATTCAGCACGACCCGTATCGTATCTTTGTTCTGACAGGTGGGCAGGCGAATGCTGAGCGTGTTGTGGCTTTGTTTGGCGAGTTAAGTCAGTTGGGTGAGTTGGCTGTTCGTGGTTTGTTGGCGAAGTCGGCTGTTCGAACCGGCATTTTTAAGCGTCGTATGGTTCATGTTGCTCGTCGTTTTGGTGCTTTGAAGAAGTGGGTCGACTTTAGCAAGGTGAGTTTGTCGCGGTTGATGAAGAGTTTTGAAGGGACTGCGATTTATGATGAGGCTTTGAAGGAGGTTTTCACGAAGGATTTGGACTTGGAGCGTTTAGTTCGTATCTTAGGCGAAGTTCGAAGCGGCGAAGTTGAGGTGGTTAAGCTGGATACTGGTGGGGAGGCAACTCCAGTTGCTCGTGTTGGTATTGAGAAGGTGAGCATGAAGACGGATTTGATTCAGCCTGAACGTATGAAAAGGATTCTGATAGAGTCGACTAGGGTTAGGTTGCTGAATGAGGTTAGAACGTTTGTCTGTTGTAGTTGTTGGGATTATTTAGAGATGTTGCGAGTGAAAGATTTGCCTGAGCGTCCAATTTGTCCCCGTTGTGGTTCTGGTCGGTTAGGTGTGTTGCGTAGGGGAGAGGATCAGGTTTTGTCTCTGGTTGAGAAGAAGGATGAGAAGTTGACTAAGGCGGAGGAGAAGATTAAGGAGTGGGCTGTTAAGACGGCGGGTTTGGTGGATAGGTTTGGCTTGCCTGCGGTTGTGGCTTTATGTGGACGTAGGTTGAAGACTACTGATGTGGAGGCGGTCTTGAAGAAGGAGAAGGTGCTCTCAGACAAGTTTTTCGAGTTGGTGATAGAAGCAGAACGAAACGCACTGAAAAGAAGGTTCTGGTAAGATTAATTTCGATAGACGTAGTTTTTACGACTGCAATGGGAATAAAAGGTTCATCGAAGGTTGAGCCACATTTTTCCTTTTCTCATTCCTCTCAGAACTTCATACATTTCTTTCTCAACAATCCGCATAACGACAAGCGAGACGACGAACAAGGGTAGAGAAACTATGGTAGCCATCACCGTATCTGCAAAGCTGTTAATTCGAAGAAACACCATCAACGGACCAACCGCAAACGCAATGCTCGCCATCTCTAAAGAAAAATTGAGAAAACTTCTCCAACTCAGAGGTATTACATCCCACGTCAATTTCCTAGCTCTCACTATTTCAAAGCGCACCATCAAAAATAACCCTTTCCCCCATTCACCCCGCCTTACCAACCAAAAACTAGACCCCTCACACACGAACATATCAAACCGCACCAATTTTCACGTGATTCATGTTGAAAACTCACGTAATCGGAACGTAAACAGCGCTCAACTCAAACACAAAAACAGAAACAAAACCCAAGAACAAATCTGACACAAGCCACGGTCCCCCTAGGTACGGGAACTCGCGGTTAAGGACCACCCGCGTCTGCAACATCACATGAAAACAGCATTCTCCAACACAGCCACCATCTTTCCCTATCTTTTCGTATCTTTTCCTATCTTTCTGCATCTTTTCCTATCTTTCTGCATCTTTTCCCATCTATTCCTATCGTGGGATAAACCGTTTTCAAGCTTATTTTCAAAAAACCAATCAGAAACAAGCTTTGTGAAGAACAAAAAAATTATAGGGGGGGTCTAAAGAGAGAGACACACGTAAACAACGTAACCGAAACAGGCACACACAAACAAAAACGCTTAAATCCACAAACAAACACCAAACACATCTCCACAAACAATCGAGGTAACACAACATGACCCAATCTAAAAAACTCACAGTAGAAGAACTATTAGCAAAAGCAAAAAAACCAGCAAAACTCGCACTAGCATATCACCCGTACTATCAAGGAAAAATACAAATCATGCCAAAATGCCCAATCCGAACACCAGCAGACTTCGCAATCTGGTACACACCAGGCGTAGCAGCCTCATGCCGAAAAATCAAAGACGACCCCGAACAAGTCTTCACACAGACAAACAAATGGAACTTCGTGGCAGTAGTAAGCGATGGGACACGCGTACTCGGACTCGGCGACATCGGACCAGAAGCAGGACTACCAGTCATGGAAGGAAAAGCGCTTCTGTTCAAATACCTCGGCGGAGTCGACGCATTCCCAATCTGCCTAGGCACCAAAAACCCAGAAGAAATAGTCACTGCATGCAAATGGCTAGAACCTACATTCGGAGGAATAAACCTTGAAGACATAAGCAAACCAAAATGCTTCCACGTGCTAGAAGAAACAAGGAAAAAACTGAACATACCAGTCTGGCACGATGACCAACAAGGAACCGCCTCAGTAATACTAGCAGGAATAATAAACGCACTCAAAATCGTAGGAAAAAAAATGAACCAAGCAAAAATAACCATGATCGGAGTAGGATCGGCAAACACACGCACAGCAATCGTCCTCATGAGAGCAGGAGCCAAACCAGGAAACATCACAATGGTCGACAGCAAAGGAATCCTCCACTCTAACAGAAAAGACGTAGAAGCTGAAAAACAAGAAAATCCATGGAAATGGGACTTCTGCCTAAAAACAAACGCAGAAGGAAAAACAGGAAGCACACTTGACGCGCTGAAAAACGCCGACATTTGCGTAGCAGCATCCAAACCAGGACCCGGCACAATCAAAAAAGAATGGATAACCAAAATGGCAACAGACTCCATAGTATTCGCGTGTGCAAACCCAATCCCTGAAATATGGCCATGGGAAGCAAAGGAAGCAGGAGCCAAAATCGTGGCAACAGGACGTTCAGACTTCGAAAACCAGATAAATAACTCTCTTGGCTTCCCAGGAATCTTCAGAGGAGTCTTAGACGTAAAGGCAAAGACCATCACCGACGACATGTGCATCGCTGCAGGCGAGGAACTGGCAAAGTTCGCTGAAGAAAGGGGAATTCATGAAGGAGACATTATTCCTAGAATGGAAGAATGGGAGATTTATCCTCGCGAGGCTGTCGCTTGCGCACTAAAGTCGATTGAGGAGGGTGTTGCCCGCGTGAAGTTGAGTAGACAAGAACTGTGGGATAGGGCTGTTTCTATTATTAGAAACGCTATGGACTCTACTGCTTTGTTGATGAAGAAAGGACTCATACCTGCTCCTCCGTCTGAAGAAAAGATTCTAGGCAGCCAATAACTTTTTTGCAACTAACTTAGTGCAGGCGTTAAACGATATCGTCACTTACTTAATAGAAAGTTCATAGTGGTGCTCGATGACGTGATGGTACTGTTCGGTTGCCATAAGGGAATGAAATGCCCTTTCTACCACTTCGTTTAGAGCAGGATGGATATGCATTCCTTTAATTATTGGCTCTGCGCTTTGTTCAGGAGTGTACATCAGGTTTATTACCTCCTGTATTAGAACAGAGGCATAAGGCCCAATGATATGTGCTCCCAAGATCTTCATTGTTCGCTTCTCAACGATGACCTTGACGAAGTAGTCTTCTATACCCATGGCTTCTCCCTTAGCAGTGTCTTGATATCTCTGGATTCCAATTAGTACATTGTCTCTGCCGTATTTCTCTACTGCTTCTTTCTCTCTAAGCCCGACGCTTGCTATTTCAGGATATGTGAATACAGCGTGTGGTATAGCGTGATAATCGACCTTTACCCTTTTTTTCAGTATGGCATTGTAGTATACGACTAAAGCTTCGTAGTTTGCCACATGTTTGAATTGGTATTTGCCATTCGCGTCTCCGAAGGCCCAAACATTTGGTCGCGAGGTCTCCAGATACTCATTAACGATAATCCATCCTCTCTGGTCTGTTTTTATTTCCCCTCTTTCTGGATGAAGTACGTCTGTGTTTGAACCCCTTCCCGTAGCGACCAGTATTTCTTCGGCTGTTATTTCTATCTTTTTTCCATTATCTCTGTTAACAGCAACGAGTTTCTTCTTACCCATCAACGCCTTTTCGACCTCGCGCACCTCGTGGTTAGTGATAATTTTCATGTGTTTCTGCAACTCTCTTTTGGCCAGTGCCGATACTTCTGGTTCTTCTTTTGGGAGAAACTGTGGATTTCTGCCAATTATTGTAACTTCTGATCCCATGGTCGAAAGGAAATGACCGTATTCAGCAGCAATATATCCTCCACCAACAATGACGATACTTGCAGGTAGTCGATTCATTCCAAGGATTGTATCACTAGTAAGATAACCTACCTTTTCAAGCCCTTTTATTTGAGGGATCATGGGCTTCGATCCCGTGCAAAGAAAGATCATCTTTGACTTTATGGTATCATTGTTAACCTTTAATGTGTATGGGGCAATAAATTCTGCTATAGCAGGATAGTAATTTATGTTCTTAGAATGCGAAAGTCCTTCTCGTATCATGTTTATCTCTCCGTGAATAAGGGTTCTCATCCGCTCCATGACCTTTTCAAAATCTATCTTCTTCACATCAATCTCTATTCCAAATTTACCAGCTCTTTGTACCGTACTCACTAACTCAGCGGGGTATAGCAATATTTTTGAAGGTATACAACCCCGTGTGAGGCAAATCCCACCAGGTTCATCCTTATCTATGATGGCAACTCTCATGTCCGGATTCTCTTGAATCATGGCATCCACAATGGACATCGCCGAGCCTGTACCTATTGCAATCAAATCGTATTCTTTCATATCAGCCACTATCGACTTAGCAATATTGAGCAAGTCATATTTGAGCCTTGGTTAGCATGCGTTACTGAAAACTATTCCAGCTTAGAAAGGAGAGACAAATAGGAGGAGAATACGTAATCTGCAAAGCTGTAGTTTTCTTTAGTTCGATACGTAAGTCCAAAATCTGAGTATAGGCCCTCCAAGATAATCTTTTCCATTATCAACCCGCTCGTTTTATGTTTTCAACTTGATTCATATAACTTAACTATCTCTAATCCTCCTTTTCTATAGGTCACTTGATTCTTGAACAGGCTTCTCAGGCCTGACCCAGCTTTTGGGTCACATTAGCAATTGATATAAGCATCTACACTTAATCACATAATTCTTTAAACACACTAGCAATTTGAAGTGACGTAGGTGAAAGACAACATGCAAGAGGCAATAGTGCTCGCAGGGGGACAAGGATGGAGACTCAAACCCACCACATGGATTCCAAAACCACTTCTAAAAATAAACAAACAAACCCTCATAGACCATCAAATAAGCTGGCTACGCTCACACGGATTCGAAAACATCATCATAGCATCAAACAGAGACGATCTAACAAAACTCCCAGTCACATTCTCTGTGGAAAAGGACAACTTGGGAACCGGAGGAGCCACCAAAAAAGCCTTCAAAAAAATCAAAGGAAACATAGCTTACGTCATGAACATAGACGACATCGTCTTCTATGACCCAAATGAACTCTACGACTACGCCACCAAAGGAGCGGGGACACTCCTCGCCAAACCCATCCTACCTTTCAGCAAAGTAACACTTCGCAACGGAATAGAAGTAGTAAGATTTGAACGCAGACCAACACTTGACATCTACGTAAGTGCTGGTCACCACGTATTCAAAAAAGCGGTAGTTGAAAGATACTTCCCAGAAAAAGGCGACTTCGAACTCACCACGATGCAAAGACTAGCAGACCAAAAAATACTCCGCGGATACACCTACCATGGAATGTGGTTTACAATAAACACCATGAAAGACCTCCTAGAAGCCAGAACATACTTCAAATGATTCTCTTTGACAGTATGTGGGAAGTGGGAAAGTGGTACATTGCGTAAAATGCGGAGCCGAGTTGCCCGAAGACGCAAGATTCTGTCCCAATTGTGGAGCCGCAGTCAAAAAAGTTGTGAAAGAAGAATTCTCAATTTCAGCAGACAACCTTGTTAGCAAAATCAAAGAACTGATCCACGAAGGAAACATCACAAGAATCATAATAAAGGACGAAAAAGGCAAAACCCTCCTTGAAATACCAGCCACAGTTGGAGTAGTAGGAGCCATCGTAGCCCCGTGGCTTGCAGCGTTGGGAACAATAGCCGCCTTAGCCACAAGATGCACCATAACGGTTGAAAGAAGGGAATAGTTAACTCGAGCCGCAGAGCGGTTTCTTCTTCGCCAGTGCGACTGCGACAAATAAGAAAATTATGATCAAAGGCAATATTATGAGCCAAGGCAATATTATGGCTGATGAAAATTCGGGTATTATTAGTTGACCTGAATATTGGTCATCCATCACTGGATGTGGGTAAACATCATAGTTCTCTGGGTAAATGCCGATATCATGATATGATTGCAAGAATTCTGGAACTACGAAAACTGTTTCATTCATGTATTCCTGTACAAGAGGCGTCGAAAAGTTGAAGGCTTCCTCAAGTGACACCACTCCATCGCTGTCAGAATCTGCGGATGAATTGCACAGTGCGCTGGTGAAGTAGTAGTTCCAAACGCTCCCTATTATTGGAAGCCCTTCCTCCTCAACACCAGCCCAACTCACCTCATCGGATGAACAGCAAGCCAAGGAAATGTGAGGTGCCGCATCGTAGCGGATAGGTTCAATAAATTCTTCTGCCAGACAAGTGTCGATCATAAGAATCTTCTTTGACGTGACCAGCTTTTCCCAGTCGTCGGGGAACCAATCGTTCCACAGAAGAACGTTACGCATCCACATTCCATGTGTAAATATGTAAAGCAACGCAACATCTTCAGAACTGGTATTATTGTTCAGCCATTCTAATGCCTCTTGAACTGTTGGAATTGTCAAATTGTCGTGTTTCACATACATGTGGCCACTATTCCAACCCAAATTCACCAAAGCCTCTTGCATTCTCTGAGAATTGGTGAAGTTAACTGGCAAATCGGTCCATCCTTCGGGAAAATTATTCATTTCTAAAAGGACAGCCCACCCGTTAACCGTCCGATCATCGAGTAATTCGTAAAGACTACTAATTTCATCGGATAACAAGTCGGTTGCTAGGACTTTTGAGATTGAAAAATGTAGATTTAACAACGATAGTGAGGTGACAAATAACAAAACAATCTTGGCCTTCATTCTAAGCCTCCATTTCGATGTATCATAGGAAACACATTCAATACTTCAGAGATTCTTTTTTTATATTCTCTCAGATGATTTCCACAAATATTGAAAATAATCATTTCTGAAACACTGAAAATTCTACATTAGGTTGGGACGTAAATGCACGCGCATATTCCTTAGGAAAAAATACTCTAAAATATCTTTTATATAAGAGAAAAATGCCTTCTCTTCATTCTCAAGAAATTTCCGATGAGAAGTGAATGCCCGAATGTTATCATCAAACACAACCTTACCTATTTTTCTAATCCTTAAAGAAACGTCGTGATCTTCTGATGTGAGCAACTTTTCGTCGAATCCTTCAATCTTCCAGAAAGCATTGGTCCTGAATGCACAGGAAGCGCCCCAGAACAGAGGATAATTGATTCTTACCAGGATTTTCTGAAGGGCATTTGTAAGGCTGTAAAGATACGGTCTTTTTATTTTTTCAAGAGGAAACAGAGGACCTGTCACACAGGCAATACTCTGATCTTGGAAAGTCTCTACGATGCCTTTCAACCAAAATTTTGATGCAACTGTGTCCGCATCGATGAATGCCAACAAACTACCCGTTGCCATATTTGCTCCCAAGTTTCTTTGAATACTCGGGCTTTTTTCTAGGGAAATTACAATTTTATCTGCATATTTCTCCGCGATCTTCACAGTAGCATCTGAACTTCCACCATCAACGACTATTATCTCAAAATCCTCACAGCCTTCCTGGTTTTTTAGTGAGATTAAACATCTTTCTAAATAATCTTCTTCATTCAATGTAGGGATGATCGTTGAAACCAAAGGGTTCAGGACAGGTCACTCTCCAATAGTCTATTCTAGATGCATCTGCATAAAACATTTAACGTAAGTCTGGAAATATTTGAAAGGGACTATGTTCATGCACATACGAGTTCTGGCAAGATTAACGAGAATAAGGACGTACTTGCTCACACTATTTTCAATCATAGCTTTAATATTTCTGATCTCCCCGCAAAATCTTTTCTCTTCTAGAACGGTTATAGTCTTCTTTGCTAATCTCTTTATGACAGCCTTCGTGTACGCGTTTAATGATGTAGAAGATGCCGCTGATGACTACGACATCTTGGAAAAGAGAAAAAGAAACCCTATTGCCAACGGTGATTTATCAAGAACACAAGGATACCTGATTAGTTTCTTACTTCTATCAATTGGGTTGTTTTTACTATTGATTATTAGTCCCTTGGTTTTTTTCTTTGGTTTAGTCCTAGCTTTTGTAGGATTTTTCTATTCATGGAGACCTGTGAGATTCAAATCTATGCACTTTATAGATCTGATTTCGCACGTAATTTGTTTGGGTGCCCTTCAATTTTTCATAACATACTTGACATTCCGATCTATTGACCTTTTCGTTGTCCCCTTCTTAATGATAATTTTACCCTTTTCATTAATGGTTGAAATCCTCTATGAGCTTAGAGACTTCAATGTCGACAGAAAAGCAAACATAACAAACACAATTCAAAGATTCGGAAGGTTTGACATAAAGAATTTATTGATTACTTCCGGGGTGATAACAATTATTGGATTTACTGTCATATTCTTCGCCATTCCATCAGAATACAAGATGGTCATCCTTTTTGGTTCGATATTTTTAGCTATTGTAATTTTCTCAAAAGTGAACAGGTTTTTGAAGATGTATTGTTCGAAAACCTCCTTCAAATGAAGGTTAACTTGACACGCATAAGTCTTATGCGCGCGTTCTTGCTGTTTCCCAAAGATATTGAAAATAGTCTCTTGCAAACTTGACCAGTCCTATGTGATTTGACCATATGACAAGCGTTGCCTCGTCCTCACCAAGAAAAAGCAAAGTCTCTCTACCATCTGCAATGACGCCTCCACCAAACATACTATCTCGAACTCTAACCTTCTCAATCCCAGCCAGCTTCTCCGCACCCCAATCTTTCGTAACCATAACTTGAACGTTAACTCCGCTGTCACATAAGCGACTCAACAATGGAACACCTGCATCCATAAATCCCTTCGCAAACAATGGAGCCGCAACCATTAATTCCTTCTTGGTCTCTTCCAACATCTCCCGCAGCTTCGCCAAAATGCTGAACTCCCCTCGTAAAATCCAAATGTCAGGCTTCTCACGTAGCTCTCTACGTCTATACAAAGGTTGCAGCTCGTTCACTACTGCATGTTTCCATTCACCCACCATATCCTCCAACCTTAGCCTAGCCGCTTCTAAAGCCTCAGAAGGAGACTTGGGATAATAGCGACGAGGCCTCCCACCCTCAGCTCTAACCCAACCTTTCTTTACCAAACTGTTCAGGGTCTCATAAATCTTGGAATAAGGAACCCCTCCTTGCCCACTAACTTTGCTTGCGGTCATGACGCCTTTTTCAAGTAACGCCAGATACGCACGAGTTTCATAGCTAGTCAATCCGATTTCACGTAAAACCTTCCTCGCTTCCTCGCTGACAATCACACTCAAACCCTTTTTCACCTTCTGAAACGTTTGGAAACCTTCTTATACTCTATCTGCAATTCTGACGTAAATAATTTACAACCCTCAGTGGTGTCAAACCTGCAAGTTATCAAACAAACCAAAAGCATATGCCCCGAATGTTTCAAAGTTCTAGACGCAACAATATACGAAGATAACAACAAAGTCTACATAAAAAAGGAATGCCTAAAGCACGGTAGGTTTCAAGACATATACTGGAGCGACTACGAACAGTACCAACGAGCCGAACAATTCAGATACGAAGGCGACGGAATAGAAAACCCCAGAACCAAAACAAAGCTAGATTGCCCACTCGACTGCGGCCTATGTCCCCAACACAAATCACACACAGGACTCGCCATAATAGACGTAACCAACCGCTGCAACCTCCGCTGTCCTGTCTGCTTCGCCAACGCCTCCGCAGCAGGATACGTCTACGAACCATCCAAAAAGGAAATTCAAGCGATGCTGAAAAACTTCAGACAAAACAAGCCAGTACCGGCCCCAGCGTTGCAGTTCTCAGGCGGAGAACCAACGATCCGAAAAGACCTCTTCGAACTCATACGAATGGCGAAAGAACTGGGCTTCGAACATGTAGAGGTCAATACGAACGGTCTCCGACTCGCACAGAGCGTGGAGTATTGTCGTGGTCTAAAAGAAGCTGGCATAAGCACGATCTACCTACAATTCGACGGCTTGACCCCAGACGTTTACGAGTTCACGCGAGGGTGCGACCTGCTAAACAACAAAATGAAAGCTATAGAAAATTGCCGAAAAGCAGGGATAAAAAGCATAGTCCTAGTCGTCACGTTGATCAAAGGCGTTAACGACCACCAACTCGGCGACATCATAAGATTTGCAGTTGAAAATTTTGACATAATCCGATGTGTAAACGTTCAGCCAGTATCTCTATGCGGTAGACTACCAGATAAAGAAAGAGCAAAAATGCGCATAACTATCCCTGACTTCATGAAACTAGTCGAAGAACAGACTGACGGGAAAATAAAGGCCTCAGACTTCTATCCGGTGCCCACGGTAGTTCCCATTTCCAAGGCGGTCGGCGCTTTGAAAGACAAACGATACGTGGAGTTCACAGCTCATCCTCACTGCGGCATGGCAACATACGTCTTCATCGAAGACGGAGAAATGGTTCCAATCACTAGTTATGGAAACGTTGAAAAGTTTATAAAAACAATGAAGAAAGTCTACGAAGCGGCTTCGAAGGGGCACAAGAAGCGAGCTAAACTCCTTTTAATAGGGGTCTTACGCCACATCAAGTTCGGCCTGCTGAGAAAATATCTTTTGCCGATACTTAGAACAGGAAGTTACGAGTCTCTAGGCGAACTGCACCGAAATATGCTTCTCATCTCATCCATGCATTTCATGGACCCATACAACTTTGACTTAGAACGAGTGCAGCGATGCTGCATACACTATGGCGTACCAGATGGCAGAATTATCCCATTCTGTACCATGAACTCCATACATAGATCGAAAATTGAAGAACGGCTCGGAATTCCCATAAATGAGTGGCAACAGAAGCATAAAAGAGAAGTCAGTGCGGTGGCATAGCGTCGGAAAGTCTATAAGGTTCATTGTTCTTTTTCAAATTCGGGTGTGAAAAATGGGCGGAGGTAAGAAGAGGACCACTCTCAGGAAGATGGAAAAAGCGCGCACTCGAAAAGGTGCACAAAAGGAAAGCAAACCGAGCAAACCTGGTAAACATATAACCGAAAAGAAGACTGCTGGAATAGTTTCGCCCGACTCCAAAAGTGAAAAGGTCCTTAGCGAGCTGAAAAAGATAAGAGCTCTCACACCTTACACAGTGGCCTCACGTTTCAACCTGCGTCTAGGCGTGGCCAGAGACCTTCTTGAGGAGCTGGAACGACGACGCGTCATAGAATACGTTTCAGGGAGCAAGAACATCAAGATATACAAATTCGCAAACTAAAATTTACATTGCCTAACTCCTGAATCGCCTCTTATCAGCCGTAAAAAAGAGATATCAGATATCTCTAATCAACTAAGCATACTTTTAGATAATCTTCTAGGGTTTCGCCTGCGATTACTTCTATGTTGTAGTCTTTTGGATCTATGGAGTGCAAGTAGTTCTTCTGTGGAATGATGACTTTTTTGAATCCCCATGATTCAGCTGCTTTGATTTTTTCGTGCAAACCGCCGACAGCTGTTACTTGTATTGAGTTGACTACGCCTACGTTGATTTCTCCCGTTACCGCAATGTCTTGTCTAATCGGTTTGCCTTCAATCAATGAGCATAAAAGAATTGTCATGGACACGCCTGCACTTGGGCCGTCAACTCCGTAGGCTTGAGCAAAATCTATATGTGTGAAGCATTCTTGGGCGATGTCAATGCCATATTTCTGTAGGATTACACTTCTGACTTTTACTACGCTGTCTTCGATGAAATTCTGTTTTTCTCCTTTCGCTATGCCGGTAACCTTGTAATAGCCTTTCAGAGAGTTCTTTCGACCTGTACCGTTTTTCTCAAGAAATCCCCTTACGGTTAAAACGTTTCCAGTCATTTCTCCGCTGTATGGGTCGGCAACGACAGCGAGTCCGTATATCTGACCGATTTTCGTTCCTTTTGGCCTAATCTCAAGAAGTTTTCCTCTCTCGCTCATTTGATGTTCAAGAATCTGCTTCTGAATTGTCTTACAGTGGTTTTCTATGGCTTCTTTAACATACTTTCTTTCAACATATTGTTGACCGTCATTTATTGCTAATGTGGCGGCTGTTTTCAATATTGCTATCATCGGTCGAAATTTTGTGGCTAAAGCATCTTTCTTGTTGCTTCGCCTACGTCCTTCATCAATGATTTCTTCACATGCTTTTCTACTGAACGGAATTAGATGGAACCGTGAGACCTCCTGAGCAATGAACTGAACGTATTTGCGACGGTTTTCAGCAGTGTTGGGCATATCGTTATTCATTCTAACGACTTTGCCGTAACCATATATTCTGTCCATAAGCGCAGGATGGATTTGGCCAATGCTGTCAAAGTTTCCGGCGCCAACCAGAAAGCACATACAGGGCACGGGTTCGGTTGCCACAGCCATAGCTGCAGTCCCACCTGCACCCCAACGACTCCTCATGGTTACTGGCAATTGTCCATCTTCCAAGACTGTCAATAACGTGACAGTCTCGTCAGGCTTCAAATTTTTGATTTCATCTATATACAAAATGCCGAGACATGCTCGATGAACATCTCCAGCAGTTACTCTTTGATGCTCCGGCGTGCCGAGACCGCCCGTCTGAAATGGATCCCAAGCTATGCTACCAAAGAGTTGAGCGGTACCGTGACCAGTTGCGTCTATGAAGGGCGAAACCCTTTTGGAGTTGTCAACTATGAGCTTCGGCGCATTCGTTGCCTTCGCTCCTCCAGCTCCTTTGGCACCACCCATCGTTCCGAAGCGTCCGAGGAAGACTATGAGTATCAGAAACATCAGCGTCATTCCAGCTGGTAGAAAAGTTGTGCTTCCAATTGAAATAAAAGCGTCTAATATGAATCTGAGGAAATTTCCTTCATACACTGTTTGAATGGATGTTTGCGTTGGACTCGATAGGTTGGTGTTCCAGCGGATTGTTTCTTGCGATATATAGAAGAAGCCAGCGAACATGAAAACTATGGCTACACTCATCATTAAATAAACTAGAGTTTTCATTCCCAGTTTCTGGAGGAATAGTTTCTTGCCTTCTTTCAATTTTTCCTTGAAAACTATTTTCTTTCCCTCGCCAGCAGGATGGCACGAGATTTTAGGTTCACTTGGAATCAGTCCATTTTGCCAGCACACAACGTCTTGAAGTTGGATTTTATGTTTCTTGTAGAGCTCGGTCAAGTGAGCGGCTAGTGCTCGTCCAATTAGGGACTTGCCGGTGCCTGGGTCTCCAAGCAATAGAAGGTACGGTCCAGGGGAAGCCATGTTCCTTGACTGATTCTTTTCTTTTTTTGGGTCTTTCCATGCCTCAAACCATTTCTCTTTTCCCATGTATTTGAGTTTATGAACCCATTCATCTAGACACAAATAGCATTCTTTCAGCGCTTGCCCTTGTCCTATAACCCAGTCAAGAAGGTTGGGAGAAACAGGATAATCTTCCGTGGACTTGAATGACTTCCAGTTCCATTTTTTGCCACGGATAACCTCAGTTCCGTTTCCGAAATAATCCTTAGTTGTTTCTCCCAAGACGTTCGACCTTCGAAGGTTTCAACATCATTTTTACAAGAGAGCGAGCTCTCTCCTTTTCTCTTCAACACTATCAGAATCCATGTTGGTTTAAAGACTTATTTCGAAAAGGAAAATATAGCAAAAGTGGAACCTTATTCACACTAGATCTTTTCTACTCTAATTTTTTTGCCACTTCCTATCTGCTCAAAAAGATGCAGATTCTTTGTGACCTTGCCCATAACATTAACTGGACTGTAGGGTTGGGATTCGCCATAGAAAATGCAGAGCGCGTTTCCCATAGGCCAGTAGGCGATGGCACCGTTCTCAACTGTGGATTTCGCTTTTTCTTCTCCCATCTTCACAGGAATTTCGAAGTAAATCTCCTCCTTCCAACGGGCTGCTCGCCCCTCAACTGGAAGCAATTTCACAATAGCGTCTACTGTTCTCGGAGCAAAATAACGAATGAGTTCTCCCTCTGCCTCACCGACCTCTTCAATCAAAAACTTGACTGGTACACGGGACAAACTTTCCTTTGGCATCTCTTTTACCTCCATACCTTGACACTAAAATGCGCTACCGTCTAGGAAAACGCTGTGTCAATATGTCTTCCAGATCTGGTTTACTAATCTCTTGAAGTTCGTATCGAGCTCTTGTGGCAGGTTTGCCTAGTCGTAACACCTTTCGCAGGTCTATGGGGGTTCCAATAACAACTACGTCGCAAGGCGTTTTATTGATGGTTTCTTCAAGTTCTCCTATCTGCGCCTCATCGTAACCCATGGCAGGAAGCAGTGGTCCCAAATGAGTGTATTTATCAAAAGTAGCCCTTATTGAACCAACAGCGTACGGACGCGGGTCAACTATTTCACTCGCTCCCAACTTTTTTGCCGCGATGGTTCCAGCACCATACGCCATGTTGCCATGAGTCAAAGTAGGACCATCTTCTATAACCAAGACTTTTTTCCCCTTAACAATGCTTGGATTGTCTACAGTTATCGGCGAGGCTGCTTCTATGATTGTTGCCTTAGGATTGACTGCCTTTATGTTTTTTCGAACGGTTTCAATGTTCATTGGATCCGCTGTGTCGACCTTGTTTATGACAACTACATCGGCCATTCTCAGGTTGGTCTCTCCTGGATGATAGGCTAGTTCGTGACCAGGTCTGTGTGGGTCAGCTACTACGATGTGTAAATCAGATTTGTAGAAGGATGTATCATTGTTGCCTCCATCCCATATTATGATGTCTGCCTCCTTTTCAGCCTCTCTTAGAATCTTTTCATAGTCAACTCCGGCGTAAACCACAATTCCGTTGTTGATGTGCGGCTCGTACTCTTCTCGCTCCTCAATTGTACACTCGTACTTATCGAGGTCTTCATAGGATGCAAATCTTTCACAAATTTGTTTGCGTAAATCGCCATACGGCATCGGATGTCGCACAACAACTACTCTAAAGCCCATTTTTCTTAAGACCTTAGAGACTTTTCTTGATGTTTGACTTTTTCCAGATCCTGTTCTAACTGCACAGATTGAAACTACGGGAACTTTGGCCTCAAGCATAGTAGACGATGGTCCCATTAGTCTGAAATCGGCGCCGTTAGCCAACGCTATCGAAGACTTGTGCATAACGTATTCGTAAGAAACATCGCTGTATGCGAAAATTACTTGATCCACATCGTATTTCTTGATGAGTTCCGGAAGTTCCTCTTCGGGATAGATGGGTATACCTTTGGGATAGTTTGGACCCGCCAATTCAGCTGGATATGCTCGTTTCTCGATGCCGGGTATCTGAGTGGCAGTGAATGCCACGACTTCGTATTCATCGTTGTTTCTGAAGTAGACGTTGAAGTTGTGAAAATCTCTTCCAGCTGCCCCCATTATGATGACCTTAACCTTCTTCACGATAGTCACTCCTTGCAAAGAGCAGATTCGAAATAACCTCTTACTTTCATATAAGCGTTAAGCATTTTACAAGTAGTGTAGGATTTTAGCAGTCTCTGTCATGACTACTCTAAGCTTTCCGGCAAATCTTATATTCCCATATTTATACACACTTCTACCTTAAAGGTGAAAAACATGATAGATTTCCGCTTCACAGAAGAGCAAAAACTGTTCAGAAAAGCCATCAGAGAATGGTGCAAAAAGAACCTAACCCTAGAAAAAATCAGAGAAATGGACACCAAACAGGAAATTCCACACGAACTTATCAAGCAAATGGCCGACCTTGGCCTGCTCATCATGACTGCACCGGAAGAACACGGCGGAACAGGAGCAGGTTGGATAACTGCCTGCATAGCAGCTGAAGAACTAGCCTACGCAGACATCAGCATAGCAATACCCGTGTTATGGTTGGTTGAGTCGTCTTGGGGCTTTGTGGTAGACAAGTACTGCACTGAAGAGGTTAGAGAAAAGGTGATACGGAAGGCTATACGAGGCGACGCATTTATCGGCATAGCGTCAACCGAAGCCGGCGGCGGCTCCGATGTCGCTGCGTTCAAGTCAACAGCAAAAAAAGAAGGAAACGAATGGGTTCTCAATGGAGAGAAAACGTATATCAGCGGCACAGAAGAAGCTGTTAAACTTGGAGGCGGATTTTTCACGGTTGCCAGAACTGCACCCCCACCGCCAGGTGCTCCTCATAGAGGCATGACGGGATTCTACCTTCCCATTAAGGCTTCAGGAGTTGAAGTGTCAAAACGATTCGATGACATGGGTAGAATGGCAGTATCAACCGGAGGCTTCTTGATGAAAAATGTTAGGCTGCCAGACAGTTACATCCTGGGGGAAGTGAATAAAGGATTTTACCTCACCATGGAAGGTTTTGACGCGGCGAGGCTTCTCATTGGAGCTGCATGTGTAGGGGCGGCTCAACGCGCGCTTGAAATTGGAATGGATTACATTAAAGAACGAAGGGTATTTGGGCGTCCAATAGGTAAGTTTGAAGGGATACAGTTTGAACTTGCAGATGATTATACTGAACTTGAAATGATACGGGGGCTCGTCTACAAGACGGCTTGGATGATGGATGAAAGATACGAGAAAAAACGTTTTTCACCCACCGAGGTTGCTAAGTGGATATCTATGTGCAAGTTGAAGGCGCCGCACTTTGCGTTCAAGGCGTTCAAGGATGCGATGTTGTGGCATGGAGCTTATGGATACACCAAGGAATGCCCGCTTGAAATGGGGTTGAGGGGAATCATGTCTTACTGCATCGGGGCTGAAGGAACTACGAACATTCAGAGAATTGTCATTGCAAGAGAACTGCTTGGAAAAGAATTTGTTCCCTACAAATAGGCCTATCTGTCTCTCACTCTGCGTACCCCTCTCTACGCGTGTCTACTAACCGCCCTTCAACAACTTCCTTAAAGCACCAGACAAAGCAGGAACAACCTCATACAAATCCCCAACAACCACATAATCCGCAACCTCAAAAATCGGCGCCTCAGCATCCTTGTTGATAGCTACGATTACTTGGGAATCACGTATCCCAGCAACGTGTTGAATCACGCCGGAAATCCCGCAGGCAACATAAAGCAAAGGCCTAACCTTGTGACCTGAAAGACCAATCCACTCCGTAAACCATTTGCGATCTTCCGCGAGCGGTCTAGAGTTTCCAACCTGACCACCCAATATTTCTGCTAGTTCCTCAAGGATTCTGAAATCCTCCTTCTTCTCCACTCCCCGTCCACCAGAAACGATCACTTTAGCTTCTTCCACTTTGACCTTCGCCGCCCCGATTTCTCTAGTTTCAACGACCTCAGTTCTCGGCTCCTCAAGCTCAACATCGGCTTCGACGACGTCTCCCTTTCTTTCTTTTAACTCAAGCTTCTCAAAGACTCTTGGAGGCACAGTGGCAATTTGTGGCTTGACGCGGCAGACCTCGGTGGCTATAGCATTCCCGCCGTACACCATTCGACTCATAATCAGCCTCCCACTATCATCGATGCTCAGCTCTGTACAGTCTGGAACACATCCAGTTTCCAGCCTTGTGGCAAGCCTTGAGGCCACCTCCCTTCCCCTTCTCGTTGAACCGATCAAGAGAATTTCAGGCTTATGTTGCTGGACCAGTTGAACGAGTGCACTGGTGTATGGTTCAACGTAAAAATTTTTGAGTACGGGGCGATCAACTATGAAGATTTTGTCTGCTCCGTGTTCTATAAGCTTACTTGCTTGATCCTTAACGTTATGTCCCATCAGCGTAGCGGTCAATTCTACGCTTAGCTTATCCGCCAACTCGCTTCCTTTCCCAAGCAACTCAAGCATCAAATCTAGGTTTTCAGAGAAAACCCAAACGCCTCGAAATTCACTCAACGCCTTCACCTTCCTATGACTCCCGCTCTAACGAGAGCCTTCGCCAATTTCTCTGCAACTCCCTCGACAGTCTCTGCTTTCACCAGGATTTTTTTCCGCTCCATCTTTGGCGCAAGAACCTCCAGTATTTGAATTGCTGAGCCGGCCTCTCCAACTCTCGCCTTAGCAACTTTGAGGTTTTCCGCGTTCCAAATCGTGATTTCCTTTTTCGATGCTTTCATGATAGCCATGAGGGAAGGAATCCTAGGCTCGTTGATTTCCTTGGTTACCGTTAACAGCACCGGCGTTTTCGCTTTAACCGTTTCATGGCAATCTTCCAAGCTTCGCTCAGCCACCACGGTGTCGCCATCAAGGCTAAGAGCCCTTACATACGTTATCTGTGGAAGACCTAGTCTCTCGGCTAGGCGAGGCCCAACCTGACCTGAATAGCTGTCGATGGATGCTTCGCCGCAAAGGATCAGATCAAAGTTTCCCAGTTTCTTGATTCCCTCGGCGAGAATGTAGGAGATGACAAGCGTGTCTGAGTGTTCAAATGAAGGATCGCTTAGAAGATACGCTTTATCTGCACCTATTGCTAAGGCTTCTCTCAGAACCATCTTGGCATCTTCTGGACCAACGGTTACTATAATTACTTCTCCTCCGAGCTTGTCCTTTAGTTTCACAGCTTCTTCTAACGCGTTCTTGTCAAAATCGCTTATTTTTCGTGGCGCATCTGCGGTTATTAGAAGTTGCGTAGCAGAATCTACTTTTAACTCGGTTACGTCCACGGCTTGTTTGAGGCACACGATTATTGTAGGCATCCCTAAATTCTCCTCTTCGTTAATGCGTTAATGTTTAACAATTCAGCTTTTATTATTTAGCTGCTATGTTCACCTAAAAAATCCATTGACCACAAATGTTTCCAAAAACAGCTGTGGTCTCTTCTTTGCATAAAAATGTTTTTCGTAACACTTATATCCTAATCCGTTTTCTACTGTTCCGCTATAATAGGAGGATTGATTGAGATTGTCTTCACAATCTGCTGGAACCCCAATTCTGATATTGAGGGAAGGAGCATCCCGATCTCGGGGAAGAGAAGCCCAACGTGCCAACATGATGGCAGCTCGAATTGTTGCTGAAGCGGTGAAAAGCGCTCTCGGACCGAAAGGCATGGATAAAATGCTTGTAGACAGCATGGGTGACGTTACCATCACAAGCGACGGCCGTACAGTTCTTGACGAAATGGATATCCAACACCCCGCCGCGAAGATGATGGTTGAAGTTGCTAAGACACAGGACGATGAAGTAGGTGACGGAACAACAACATCTGTAATCACGGCCGGAGAGTTGTTAGCAAAAGCTGAAGACCTCATCGAGAAAAGGGTCCATCCAACCGTTATCATAGATGGATACCGAAAGGCAGCTGAGAAGGCGCTTGAAGCACTTGATAAAATCGCCATCTCGGTGAAGCCAGATGACAAGGAATCGTTGAAGAAAGTTGCAATGACCTCTATGGCTAGCAAGCTCGTGGCTGAGAACAGAGAATACCTAGCAGAAATCGCTTCTTCGAGTATTCTTCAAGTCGCTGAAAAAGGCAAGGACGGATACAAAGTGGACATTGACGATGTTAAGGTTGAAAAAAAAGCTGGTAAGGCGCTGACCGACACAAAACTCATCAACGGAATTATAATTGATAAAGAAGTTGTTCACTCAGGCATGCCAAAACGCGTAGAAGACGCCAAAATTGTCTTATTGGATACTGCACTTGAAATTGAAAAAACCGAGTTCGACGCGAAAATCAACATAGAAAGCCCAGAGCAGATGGACGCTTTCTTAAAAGAGGAAGAGAATATGCTAAAACAGATGGTCAAGAAAATCACCGCAAAAGGCGTTAACGTGGTTATCTGTCAAAAAGGCATAGACGATCTGGTTCAGCATTTCCTCTCCAGAAACAATATCTTCGCAGTGCGTCGAGTCAAAAAATCGGACATGGAGAAGCTCGCAAAGGCAACTGGAGCAAAAATTGCCACAAACTTAGACGACCTGACCAAAGCAGACCTAGGCTACGCTAAACTCGTAGAACAAAGAAAAATCGGCGACGATAAAATGACCTTCATAGAAGGATGCAAAAACCCACGGTCAGTTACCATCCTCATACGGGGTGGAACCCAAAGAATTGTTGACGAAGCCGAACGGTCACTACATGATGCACTATGTGTTGTACGCGACGTTGTTGAAGAACCGAAAATCGTAGCTGGCGGCGGAGCACCAGAAATGGAAGTTGCAAAGATTGTTAAGGAGTATGCAGAGACGCTTCCAGGAAGAGAACAACTTGCAGCAATGCGTTTTGCAGAGGCATTTGAAGCGATACCAACCACGCTAGCCGAGAACGCAGGACTCGACCCGATTGATATTATATCTGAGCTTCGGGCTCGACATGAGAAAGGCGAAGTTTGGGCAGGAGTCGATGTTCATAAAGGAAAAGTAGGAGACATGAAACGAATAAATGTCTTTGAACCGCTTGCAGTCAAAAAACAAATCATCAAATCAGCCAGTGAAGCCGCGTGCATGATCTTAAAGATCGACGATATCATCGCCTCTGGCAAGATGAGAGCTCCACCAACACCGCCAGGTGGACCTGGTGGAATGCCTCCAGGCATGGGGGCATACTAACGAAACTGATCGCCAAAGAGAAGAAAGTTTTGATAGGCCCTCCCAAGCTTACACGCTTTGAAAAGGCTCGTATAGTGGGGGCCAGAGCTCTTCAAATAGCCATGGGTGCACCCGTACTCGTTAAACCTTCGGAAAACGTTTCAAACCCTATCGACATTGCCCTTCAAGAATTTGAAAGCAAAAATCTTCCCATCACTATTCGTCGAACGCTGCCAGACGGAACCTACCAAGACATTCCACTAAAATGGCTCCTTCCAAAAGACTAAAAACCGTCTGTCTTCCCAACTTTTTTATATTTTTATCAGCTTAAGTTTACACTCTATATTCTCAAATTTTATCGAGCTTTTCTAATGCTTGCTTAGCGTTTCTCAAGGTCTTGCCGATTCGTTCCCAGTGGGCACCCCGCCAGTAAATCTGTTCACAGTTGGGACATATCCAAAACTCATTGTAGTATGAAGAAGTTTTTTGCGGAATCTTGTTGACAACTTTATCTTTTGAAACTGGTTTGATTCGTGTGTTGCATTTGGGACAACGTGAAACAGTGACATCGACTTCAAGCGTGAGATCAAATCGCTTTGCCAAGTTAGCGAGCTTTTCAGCTTCTGTTGCGCCCTCAACAAGAAAGGCACTCACTCCATGCGTCACAGCTTGTTGATAAAGTCTGAGGTCACGAGTAAGGAGGACACGGCGCTGCTTTTTTGCGATTTCTATTAACTGTTTATCATCAAGAGATCTGGAGTATTCAACGTTTTGGCCGAGCATGCGAAGCCATCGAGTGAGCTTTCCAAGCATGCCGTCAGTTATAAACTTCAACGTTTCCACCGATGTGCATGCACAGACACTTGCGAAACATGCTTTATTTTACAAATTTGTTTGGGCTTCTCTTGAATCTTTTTTTACACGTTATTGAACAGAAATAGTGCGTTTCTCCTCCAAACTTGATTTTGAACTTAGCCGTTCTTTCATCAAGCACCACTCCACAAACAGGATCTCTTGGCATTTCATTACCTGCCAGATTATTCCTACTGCACATAGATAAGCGTACTGAATATTCGTCCATACTCGTTAGACAGTTTAATGGCTGCGATTTTTCCACAGAACGATTTCACCGGTTCCAGGCTTTGCCACAATTTCACCTTCGTCCATAACTAACTGCCCGTTTACAAAGGTCTTTATCGGCTTACCCTTGACTTTCCATCCGTCAAATGGGGAATACTTAGCTTTTGAAAGAAATCTAGATGAGTCGATCTTATGCTTTCGATGGACATCCACCACCACAAGATCAGCTAAGTAGCCTTCATCTAAACTCCCTCTGTACTTCAGGTTAAATATCTCCGCTGGCTTTTCTGAAGTCATTTTCACCAGATCAGACAATGCTAAATTTCCTTTATTTACTTGTGTGAGCAGCAACGGAAGCGTTGTCTCAAGTCCAGGTATGCCCGGCTTTACATCCCAGATTGACTTGGCTTCCTTTTCCTCAATCGTGTGGGGAGCGTGATCTGAAGCTATAGTATCGATTAACCCACGTGTAAGAGCGTTCCAAAGAGCTTTGACATCCCTGTTGGTTCTCAATGGAGGATGGATAAGCGCTGTAGTCCGGCACCGTTTCAAATGTTCATGTGACAAAAAGAGATGATGCGGGGTAACTTCACAAGTGACAGAAAGCCCCATTTTTTTCGCTGCTAAAAAGGCGTTTAACCCAGCAGCTGAGCTGATATGACAAAAGTGAACACGAACCTTAGATTCCTTTACAAGTTGAATGATGCGCTGTATTGCCTTCATTTCAGCGTTGGGCGGGTGAACTTCAAGATGAGCGTTCATGTCGTTGCGTTCGGCCTGCTTCATCTTATTTTTGAGGTTTTCAAGTATTTCCTTGTCCTCTGCGTGTACCGCGACAGGAACATTCATCTCTCCTGCTTTGTTGAATGCACGCAACAACACGTCATTGTCTTGAATGTCTAGTCCTCCTATCCTTTGCGACAGAAAGAGTTTGAATCCTACGGCTCCTTCCTCGACTATTGAAGGTATTTCTCCCAAGGTCGCTGGAAAGGCTGAGTAAAAAGCAACGTTAACGATTATCCGTTTTTCCGCCAGCTTCATGCGTTCTCTTAACGATTTTGAACTCATTGTTACCGGTTTGTTGTTTGGCATATCCACGGTTAACGTAACACCGCCCGCGGCTGCGGCTGATGTTCCGGTGAAGAAATCCTCCTTATACGCTAATTGCTGGTCTCGAAGATGCACATGTATGTCTATTAATCCAGGAAGTACTATACATCCTTGTAAATCCAGTTTAGTTGAAGCTTGAGGGAGGTTCGTCTCCTTGGCTATTCTAAAAATTCTCCCATTATCTATAGCTAGACCAGCCTCAACAATTCCTCTACGAGTACAGATTTTGGCGTTGCTAAGAACCAAGTCAACAGGCAAATGCTTGCCCTCAAGTTTATTTGAAATGTTCATGGTTACTGAGAATAATAAATCTGCTCAATCAATGAGCTTGAAGAAGTCCCGTTCTGTTATTATGCCAACGAGCTTACCTTTTTTCACAACTGACAACCCAGCGAAAGAATGTTCTTGCATCAAACGCCAAACGTTATCCACATCATCATCAAGAGAACATGTAACAGGTTCCGTTGACATAATCTCAGAAAGAGGCTTCGCAAGTTTGGCAAAACCTTTTTTCAAAAATAAATCAATGAGGTTTTCTAAGCCTAGCATTCCTAAATAAGTGTAATCTTGAGACGATTTTACTACAGGAGCATACCATTCATCTAAACGAATCATTTCCCGTGCAACTTGAATAACGTCCATTTCCTCGGCTGCAATGAATTTGGGCATTGACATGATTCCCTTCGCCCGAATGGGGGACACCGATGAAGTTATGGCCATTATGTCACTCCGGGAGATTATGCCAATAAAATGTTTATGCTTGTCCACAACGGGAAGAACGCGTAATTCTCGGCTGCGAAGAATAGCACGAGCCTTTGTGGCAAGCTCATCACTGTAAAGGGAGGGATATTTTCGGTTCATTAGATTTTGAACACGCAAACGTTCGACCTCTCAATATTTGGCTCCAAACTCTGCTTTACATTCCCCACAGAGAAAACTACCTTCAACCTCTTCAAGCGTATCTGACCAGCGTCCGCATCGGTCGCAATGCCCCGTCAGAGGTGAATATTCTGGAGCCTCTTCTATTGCCGTTTCTCCCTGAATGCGAGCTTGCTCTTGTATGATTTCTATGAGTTCAGGTGTGATTGCTAGAATATCCTTGCTTGTGATTACTCCTACAAGATTGCCCTTGTACATGACGCCTAACCTTCGAATGTCGAGGCGACTCATCCTTCTAGCGGCCTCGCTTAGGGTTTCATCTGGATTCACGGTGATAAGGGGTGAGGTCATCACTTGTTTGGCAGTTAGTTTGCTTGGTTGACTATTTTTTGCCAAAACTCGTATGACAAGGTCTCTTTCAGTTATGATGCCTAAGGGTTTTCCCTGCTTACCAGTTACGATGATACCACCTACTTTGTACTTTTCCATACGTTGGGCTACATTGTGGACGGATGCTTCCTCATCAATCGTAATGGTAGGACTACTCATAACATCTTTCACAAACATCTTTGCTCTGATGCCCATCTCAGCCATGGTGCAGCTACACTCCGATATGACATTAACCAAAGAGTTATTAAAACTTGTTAGGGATTTTTGAGGTTTTTCTTTATTTTGAAGAATGCGTGTTGTTCTTTGGTCTGTGCATACATGCATTGGACTATTATTTTTTGCTCGGTATTTTTGCGGTATGTTTAAATATTGGATTCTAAATAAGTTTCCTAAAGGGAAACAAAATGTCTTTGGATCAGAAAGCCCAGATGCTTAATACGGTTGCATCAGCTTCATGCGGTGTCAGAGAAGTAATCCAGAAACTGAACTGGAAAAACTCACGTGTCATTTCTCTATTGAAAAAGATGGAAGATGAAAGACTCGTTGAGTTAAAATGCGCGCACACTAATAAACGAGGTAGACCCAAGAAAAACATAACATGCACATCTTTAGGTTTTGATTTTCTGGAAACTTATAGAAGATTAAGAATGAAACCGCTTAGAGCAAGAAGAGAAGACTTGGAACATGCAGTCAAAGACGCGTTATACACAGAGAGGCTTGTTGCAAATGGTCATTCACCCTTCAAACTTTTCGTGGAGTTGAACATGATTGCCAACAATATTAAGATCTCTTCAGAGGCTGCTGAAACTATTTGAAGACAAAAATGTCTTCTATATGATAATCGGTGGTTATGCTCTTCCTTTCTATGGAAGAGTTCGAACAACTATTGATGTTTATTTGGCGGCAGCAATCAAAACTGATCAAGAATTCAACCAACTCCTTAATTGGCTACAAACAATAGACTTTGAAACTACCATATCGTCGCCCCTAAACCCTGTTATTGTACTCTTGGATCAGAAAGAGAAGATAGAAATAGAATTGTGGTTGAAACCTGACGGAATTGTTTTCGATGATGAAACCTTGAAAAGAAGAAAGAGGGCCAAATTAGACACGGATATTGAAGCATGGATAGTTTCTCCAGAGGATTTTATAGTGAACAAGTTGGCGAGACCCGACCGAGGTGTAAATGATGAACAGGATGTCAAAAGTGTGTTAGTTAGGCAAGAAGGCAAATTAGACCAAGAATACCTTGAGAGAAGGGCTAGAGCTGCCGGAGTATTTGCAGTTCTAGAGAGCATCAAGACTATAGGTACCTAATATGCATACATGATCCAGGGCATAATCAAAACTTCTCCATCTCTTTCAACGAAATAGATATTTTCAGCCTCGGAGCAAGTTCACCCATACTGACAAGTCAACTTTAGTATGTCGAAGAAAACAAAACTCGCGTGAAGCCGCGTGGTTTCTGATACGGGTAACGTCGATTTCCACCTTTTTCCACCTTTTCCAACCTTTTCCAGTCGATTCCAGACGTGAGATAAACCATTTTCAAGCTTACTTCCAAAAAACAAACGAAAAACAAGCTTTGCAAAGAACAAAAAAATATAGGGGGGGTCTAAAGAGAGAGACACACACAAATAAGTAACAACATCCAAACAAATCAACAAAACCCATGTATTCAGAGAGATTACCATTAGTTTCAGCCAACACTCTCACAGAACCTTTTATCTGTTCCTTCAACTAATTTAAATAGACCATAACCCAACTTTCCCTCAAACCCTCAACCGAGGAGCCAAAATGACCGAAGAACCCCAACAAAAAAAGAAGTACGAATACCTCGAAGACCTACCAGGCATCGGACCAGCAACAGTACAAAAACTACACGAACTAGGTTTCCATACAGTAGAATCCCTAGGCACCGCAGCAGCACGAGAACTACAATCCGCAGGCATCGGCGAAAAAAAAGCCTTAGAAGTCATCCGCATAGCAAGATCGTCTCTCACCGTCTCTTTCATCCGAGCAGACGAACTATTAAAAATGCGACAAAACGTCCTACGGCTAACGACAGGAAGCAACACAATGAATGAACTTATAGGAGGCGGAATCGAAACTCAAACAATCACAGAATTCTACGGAGAATACGGAAGCGGCAAAAGCCAAATGTGCCACCAACTATGCGTAAACGTGCAACTACCCACTGAAAAAGGAGGACTAAACAGCGGAGCCCTATACATCGACACAGAAAACACCTTCAGAACCGAACGCATCGTCCAAATGGCACAACATCTAGACTTAGTCCCCGAAGAGGTAGCCAAAAACATCATAGTCGCCGAAGCATACACATCAGACCACCAAATGTTTCTCCTCGACAACGCAGATAAAATAATAAAAGAAAACGGCATCCACCTAATCATCGTAGACTCCCTAACCTCCCACTTTAGAAGCGAATACCTCGGCAGAGCAATGTTAGCGGAGAGGCAACAGAAACTCAACAAACACATGCACAAACTAATACGTTTAGCCCGAGCCTTCAACGCCGCCGCAGTTGTAACAAATCAAGTGATGGCCAAGCCAGACGTTTTTTTCGGCGACGCCATACATCCTATCGGCGGTCATATCGTTGCACACACAAGCCACACCCGCCTATACCTTCGCAAATCTGCACGTGGACCCGTAAGAATCGCCCGCCTCGTTTCAAGCGCCTACCTCCCCGAAGGTGAGAGGGTGTTCAAGATCACTGAAAACGGAGTAGAAGACGTAGCCGAGGAAGATAAGCCGAGACGAAGATAAATGCCTATCCCGTCAGCCTTCGTGACACGATTCTTTCAACTTGTAACAAAGAGACGGTTTGCTGAGGCAGAACGAATGCTTGAACGGCTAAAGCAGAGAATACAGAAAACCGAGTGGAACAGCGGATATTTTCAGGCGCTCCACGGCATATTTTTGGCCAAAAAATCGAATAACGATCGATATGCTTTTCTTTCAAACAACGATTTCAACAACCCAGATGAGTTAAAAAATTATCGACGCGAATTCTTAAAACACACTAGGAACAAGCTTCACGCTGATTATGACCGGGGCTTCTTCTCAGCTTGGGCTAACTACATGCGCATACTAACAAAACTTGAGAAATCTACGGAGGTTAAGACCATAAAAAGCGTGAAATCTAAGCAGCAAACAAAGAAAAAACCTGAAGAGGCAACTAAGATTAAGCCCAAACAAATTGAATCTGAGACGAGTGCTAAACTCAAAAGAATTGTACAGACGAAACTTGTATAACGGTGCTCGTTTTTATTTTTTAGGTTCCAGTGCTGTCAGTAACAGTGACGAGTTTTTGCGACGTACTTGTATGTCCTTCGTTGTCTTTAACAGTCAAGATAACTGTATAGTTGCCAGGAGTTGTATATGCGTGTGTCACGAACAGGTCGGTTGTTGTCGTTGTGCTAGTGTCATTAAAATCCCAGGCAAAACTCTCGATACCGCCAAATAGATCATAGCTTCCCGTCGCATCGAAGGTTACCGTTTGGCCTACGACAGGGAAATCAGGCGAGTACGTAAAAACAGCTGTAGGAATCATAAGTGTAAACAACAAACCAAATACAACAGCAAACGTAAGGAAATAGGCACCTATTCCCATAGTCATTATTTTAGACGGTTTTTCCACCTTGGCAACGAAAAAATGCTTAAGAAAATAATATGTGAGAAGATAAAAAAAGATTCCAAGTATAATGCCAGTTAAAAGGTCGTCAAGCCTCAGAAGAACACACATTGCAGCTGCAACAATGCCTAAGCAGACTCTAATTGAATAAACAACGCTTAAAGGCTTCATTTTCTCACCTTCTTAGAGGAAACCACATTGAAGGAAGAGATGACAAGTTTCGACATTGCTGCACTTACTCCTGAACTTGACCGAACGATTAAGGATGCTCGTATTGATAACATTTACCAAATTAATCCCACTACTTTGCTTTTAAAGCTTCGTCAACCAAGCCAACCATCTCTTCATCTACTCATAGAGGCGGGAAAGCGACTTCACCTAACCTCGTATGCTCTTGAAAAACCAAAAAGGCCCACCGCCTTTTGTATGGCTCTCAGAAAACACCTCAGAAACGGTAGGATCACAGGAATCCAACAACACGAGTTTGAACGAACCGTCATAATTTGCGTAAGCACGGGAAAAGGGAACTTCCAACTTATATCGGAACTGTTCGGTGGAGGAAACATCATTCTGGTGGACCCACAAAACAAGATTTTACACGCCTTAACGTATCGGAGAATGCGAGATCGAAACATTTTGCGCGGCGAAACATTTCAGCATGCTCCACCACACGGCAGAAACCCTCTCAAACTAAGTTGCCCAGACTTCGGCCAGATAAAAACTCTAGGACAACTAGAAATAGTAAAGGCCCTCACGAAATTCCTGAGCATCGGTGGATTCTACGCCGAGGAATTTCTTCTTCGTGCGGGCGTCAACAAAGATGTTGCTTGTGAATCCCTTACGAGACAAGAGACTAGTAGAATTTTCGACGAGCTCCACCGAATTCTCTCCATCATTAAAACTGGGAACGTAGAACCTTGCATCGTGGTTGATGAACGAGGTACGTGGATTGATTTAACCCCCCTGCTCCTAAAAAAATATGCCCACTTCAAACAAAAACCATATAAAACTATCAACGGGGCTCTCGATGAATATTACACAAAGGCAGTCATGGAAGAAAGGGTAGTTGAGGTTTCTAAAGAAGCTGAGAAAGAGCTGGCGAAACAACGAAGAATCCTCAAGAGACAACAGAAAGCCTTGAAAGATTCGATGGAGAAGATTGAGCAAAACAGAAAAATTGGTGACATAATCTATACACACTTCAATGACTTACAGTTTCTCCTCCAAAAAATCGCGGGTGAGAAAAGAGATGGAAAATCTTGGAAACAAATAGTCTCAAGCATCGAAAAGGAAAAGAAAGCAGAACATATCCCCGCCATTCACTTTTATTCTCTTCAGCCTGAACGCCTAATACTTAACGTTTCGGTGGATGGCTTGGTGTTTCCTCTTAACATCCGTCGTTCCATTCAAGTCAACGCAGCAAACTATTACAAGAAAGCGAAAAAGGCTAAAAGGAAACTTGAGGGAGTTAAGAAAGCCCTAAAAGAAACCCAAACCAAGATTATGGATTTGCAACAACAACGGGTTAAGCTAGTGAAGGAAACCCGCAAGCTTCCACCTGAAAGACGAAAAAGGGCTTGGTACGAAAAATTCCGATGGTTTCATTCTTCGGATGGTTTCCTTGTGCTCGGAGGAAGAGATGCAACAACTAATGAGATTCTTGTCAAAAAACACATGGAACCTCATGATGTTGTTTTTCACGCGGATGTCGTCGGTGCGCCCTTCGTTTTGATCAAGACCGAAGGAAAACATCCGCCCGAACAAACGATAAACGAATCAGCTCAACTTGCAGCTTCATATTCCCGGGCTTGGAGAGAAATGTTCGACACGGTTAACGTTTACTGGGTTTCTCCCAAACAAGTGAGCAAAAACGCCTTACCACTAAAAAGAGGGGCATTTATTATTCGTGGATCGAAAAACTACGTCCGGAATGTACCCTTGCAGATTGCTATTGGGATTCAGATGAAAGAAGGATGCCCTCTGGTTGTTGGAGGGCCCGTAGAAGCTATCTCTAAACAGACAAGCGTCTGCGTTGAAATAATTCCAGGGAATCAAAAAAGCGGTGGGCTTGCAAAACATATCCGAGGGCTTTTGGCAAAAAAATTTCCTGAGGTGCTACAAAAACGAATTCTTGATATTCCTCTGGAAGAAATACAGAGATTCATACCTTTGGGAAGAGGAGTTATAAAGTCTTAAAAAACGTTGGTCATTTGAATAAATTTGAAGCTAGAAGTAATCCAAAACCGTTCTTATGCCCTTTTACTCTAATTCTCTCATAGATGCGTGTTTGTACTTGTCATAGAAAGTAACATTCAAAAGCTTGCATGCATGCAAGGCTTATGGTCAGCTCTTTTTTCTAGTCCAACAGGTATCAATGAATCAATTACCAGTCTGGATGGATTATGCTGACTATCTCTATCTCTTCCCAAGGATTGTCTCCTACAAAAGCGCCTACGTAATTGTAAGTGTAAGCCTCAGGCGTTGCAGGGTCCATCCAATTGGCTCCTCCGGGGTCTCCCCATGTAGCCTCGACCAACCAATATCGCTCGTCATCATCATCTACATAGTAGCTCTCAATTCTTCCATAATCATAAAGATCATCAGGGGGAGAATCCATGGAAACCCCAAGCATACAATGACCTCCGCCATCAGCATATACAAGCAAGAGTACAACATCGAATCCGCCAGCATTCAGTATCGATGCTGTTAAGACCGCTAAGTTATCACAATCCCCTGATACTTCAACTAGTGTTTCTATGGGATATTTTGTGTATAATGTCACGTTGTAACAAAGTTGATGGACGAGTTGCATCGCAAGGTTCACGAATACCTCCTCATCTCCTTGACTAACTTGCCAAAGATCGTACGCTAGTTCTTCTATAACATCACTTTCTGAGTCAGTCCAAGAGTTAGTAGTCTTCGATATCAACTCTTCAGTAACTCTATCGTTCAAAAGTGCTGGAGCATGAGTCTCAACATCGAACCTATAGTTGTAGTAATCAGCAGATTTTATCTTGTACCATGCATACCAGTACTCTTCAGTCTTGTAGTTGTATAATGAGAAAATTCTAAAGTAAAACACTTCTCTTGTTTGCCTTTCAAACAAAGTCAGCGTCTCATTCATCCCAGCAATCTGCACTCTCTGTATTATATTCTCATTTTTGAGCGTGCTTACTTGAGATTGGAGCGAATCATATTCAGAATTTGAATGATTGTGAGTTGATACATAGTCTTGATGTGTTGTATTTAGTGAATTTATTTGGGACTGAAATGTGTTCACGTTACTCTGTAGGCTATCTTTCTCATTGCTAAGAGTGTTTATTTGGTCTTGTAGGGTTGTATAAGACCAGACATTCGAAACGGCAAGTATAACCACTAAGATAACGGGTAACAATAAACCGACTTTTGCCTTTCCAATTCCCTTCTTTTCAACCTCTATCATTCTAATTTCACCAAACAAATTATTCATTGCAAGATTGTTCCATATATGTGACATAGAGGACTAGGTGAAACAAGCTGAGACATCACTAGCAATATCCCCCATTTCAATCGCCAAATTTTACGTCAACCACCCTTTTTAAGAGGTTTATGAAGACATAATCAATATTTTAAGGCCGTTGCTGCTACTCTTACGATGTTCTCTCTACCGTTACAGTTTATGTGCTTGAAAAGTTGACAGATTAAAGGGGACTCGGAAACAGGAATAAAAACCACAAACCGACTAGAACACTCAGCCAGATCCCACTCTATAGACTCATAAAAAATTATAGGGGGGGACTATAAAGAGAGAGAAACACACAAACAACATAACAAAAACACGCTTACGTAAGACTAGTTTTATATAATCGTTGGATTGCAATCAAAACAAGAGAAGGTGAAACCTTTGAGATTTAAGGCTGCTCACTTCACCGAAATAAAAGCAACAAAAGTGGAAGAACCTGGATACAAAGACATCCAAGTCAGATGGTTAATAACGAAAGACGACGGTGCAAAAAACTTCGCTATGCGCTACTTCGAAGTAAAGCCAAAAGGACACTCGGCACACCACTCACACAGCTGGGAACACGAAGTCTTCATTCTAGACGGACACTGCTTAGTTGAATGCGAAGACCAAGAAAAACGCGTCGGCCCAGGCTACGCAATCTTCATCCCACCAAACATCCCACATTCCTTCAGAAACGTAGGAGACAAAACTCTAAAGTTCCTCTGCTTCATTCCATATGAGAAGTAACATCGGGTGTAGTGCCCTCTTTTTAACCTCCCAGCTGAACAGCAAGTGAAAACATGAAGAAATGCCCAGACAAGAACCAAAACTTAGAAATATTATTTGAAGAAGTTCAATCATCTATAGTACTTATTTAGACGAATGGTGATGAATGTGGCCATCAACGTTAAAGCCCCCTCTGACTTAATTGACATGACTGAGAAAGCAGATATCAACGAATTTCTCCAGCTAGTTGAAAAGATCACTCAGCTATTGGCTAAAGAGAGCGGACAAATAGGACGCATGCAAATTACCAGCAGGCTTTTTTCAACACCACCAGTAGGTGAGGCAATCGTCGTTGGAGACATCCATGGAGACTTGGAAAGCCTCATGATTATTTTGAAAGACAGCGATTTCATGAAGAAAAACCGTAAAGATGAAGACGTCACTATGATCTTCCTTGGAGACTACGGAGACCGAGGCCTCTACTCGCCCGAGGTCTACTACGTTATCTTAAAGCTCAAAGAACTGTTTCCAAAGCATGTTGTTCTCATGAGAGGCAATCACGAAGGACCCGACGACCTCCTAGCCCATCCACACGATTTGCCAGCTCACCTGCAGAGGAAGTTCAGCGACGCTGCACCACATGTCTATACGAGGATACGTGAACTTTTCAACTATTTGTACAGTGGAGTGCTAATAGACGAACGATACGTTTTGCTTCACGGCGGAGTACCAAGCCAAGCCTCTACAATAGAGGATTTAGCCTTCGCTCATGAGAAACATCCACGCGAAACCCATCTGGAGGAGATACTTTGGAGTGACCCTCGAGAGGGTATGAGGGGAACTTGTCCCTCGCCTAGAGGGGCTGGAAGACTTTTCGGTGAAGATATCACAGAGAAGCTTCTAAAAATGTTGAATGTCAAGGTGTTGATTCGGGGACACGAACCGACTGGAGAAGGTTTCAAGATAAATCATGGTGGAAAGATTTTAACGTTGTTTTCAAGGAGGGGTCCACCATATTACAACGAGTTTGGAGCGTATCTGCATCTAAACCTCTCCGAGAAGATGGAAAACGCCAAACAACTCATACAACATGTCCATAAATTTTAGATTCTCGCAGATAAAAAAGCAGTTGGTAACGCTAACCTTTATTCCTTAATCCGAATAAAGGCTAATGATGAGGGATGCTGTTTTGAAGATGGGAATCATCACGGGAAACGAGAATGGATGGAGCATCACTCAACTGAGAAGAGCAATGGAAAGGCGAAACGTCACGCCTATGTGTTTCAGCTTTCCCAAAATCGTTGCTCGCATTGAACACAAACCTGAAGCATCGGTGGACGCAACAGACATCCTTAGAGACTTATGCGCGTTAATCATACGTCCTATCGGACGCGGTTCTCTTGAGGAAATCATCTTTAGGATGGACCTTCTGCATCGCCTTGAACGCCTAGGAATGCTGATCATAAATCCCCCGTTGTCCATTGAACGTTCAGTAGACAAATACTATGCGCTGGCTCTTTTGGAGGAGCATGGATTGCCTGTTCCACGCACAGCAGTGACAGAAAATCCTGATGATGCTTTGAAGTCCTTCTATGAGCTGGGAGAAGACGTTGTGGTAAAGCCTTTGTTTGGATCAAGGGGAGTTGGCTCCACAAGAGTTTCGGACCCAGAGGTTGCCACAAGAGTGTTCAGAGCAGTTTCCTTCCATCACGGTGTTCTGTACATACAAGAGTTTATCCCGCATGGAAATTCCGATATTCGAGCGCTGGTTTTAGGTGATCGTGTCGTAGCCTCTATGAGGCGGGTAGCTGATGATTGGAAAACAAACGTAAGCCTGGGCGCGAAGCCTGTGGCGTTAAAGCTGGATAAGGAAATGGAGAATCTTGCGGTGAAAGCAGCGAAAGTGATCGGTTGTAGAGTGACTGGTGTCGACATTTTAGAAGGACCCGAAGGACCCATGATAGTTGAACTGAACAGTCAACCGGGATGGAAAGGATTACAATCGGTTACTACAATTAACATTGCGGATGAGATAATCCACTACGTTCTCTCCGAATTGAAGGCGTAGAGGGATTTGGTTATGCAAAAGATTGAGTTTCGCAAGTGATTGTTCCCCAAAAAAAACTCAAGCAAAGGGGGTTTACACACGCCTAAAACAGATAGCTTACAAATAAAATGAGGTTGCTGCTTTGCAAAGATCAGCAGTGATTCTTGCGGGTGGTTTCTCCAAGCGGCTTGGCCAAGACAAAGGGTTAGTTCAATTAGCGGGTAAGCCCCTCATTCTCCATGTGCTTGATACAATTTCTGGAGTGGTTGATGAAACCGTAGTTGTCGTCAGTTCAAAATGTCAAATAGGGAGAATTGAAAATTTGTTGCAGGGTAAAGCAAACATAGTAGTTGATAAAGGTAGAACGCAAAGTCCTCTTATTGGTGCATCAACTGGCTTTGGGAATGCCAAAGGCGAATATTCGCTTCTTCTTCCGTGCGACACGCCGTTTGTCTCAAGCCAGATAGTGTCGCTACTCTTGGACTTGTGTATCAACAAAAGTGCAGTTATCCCTAGATGGCCTAACGGATATATCGAACCGCTTCAAGCTGTCTACCATACAAAATCAGCTCTGATAGCAACAACAACTGCTTTGAAAGAGAAAAAACTTGACTTGCGGTCTATGATAGCTCACTTGAAGGGCATACGATACGTTTCGACTCTAGTTCTTAAGCAATTTGATTCGGAGCTGTTGAATTTTTTCAACATTAACACTTTGGAAGACTTGAGAAAAGCGGAATATAGGTTCAAAGTGGATATCAAAACGTCTTAGCGTAGTTTTTGGCGCGCATGCTGTGAAAACTTTGCGTGCATGGATTCAGAATCCAGATTTCGTTTTCATAACATATATTCACTACCCAAGACTGACTCAATGAGGAAATGGATGGAGGTGTATTTCATGACCATTGGGAAACTTGAACAGGTTGCGCCGTTCCACTTCTGTGTCGATATCGGTGGTTATACGGGTATAAGCGCAGCGTCCTACGAAGACTTCTTGACAGGCATTAAACAGGTTAAGGCAAAATCCTTGAGTTTCCATCTTCAGCGGGGAGACTTTCAAAAATGGGTGTTGGACATTCTTAAAGATAAAAAGTTAGCGAAAGAGATAGAAAAAGCGAGGAATCAAAAACTTCGTGGGCAAGCTTTGAGAAATCGTCTCTACCGTATAGTGTGTGAGCGACGCAAGGAATTGACAAGCAAGAGTCACTGATGTGCACGTGATGGTCCCGACATAAGGGCCTGGTGTCCACTAGTTTTTCTTTGCGAAGGTTTCTGCCTTTGTCAAAAGTTTTTCTATGTCGTTTTCTGAGTGTGCGGTGCTCAATGCACCTGTGCGCGTTGGAAGGAAAAAAACTCCATTCATAATCAAGTGTATATGATAGTTTAACAGTTTTCCTCGGTCTGCTCGAAAAACGTCACGAACGTCTTTCACCTTTTCGCGTGTGAAGTGCGTGTGGAAAAGCGAGCCTACACCCGTAACTTGAACATCAACGCGGTTTCTCTCAAAAATGTCGGAAAGTTTTTGTCGAAGCTTGTTTCCACGCTTGTTCAGTTCATTCAACAGTTGTCCATCTTGGAGCAGTTTTAGCGTTGCTAAGCCCGCGGTCATAGTGACCGGGTTTGCGCAGAATGTTCCTCCGTGAAAGGAGAATTTCGGTCGTGCATAGAGTATGGGGTTCATGTGGTCTATGATTTCTTTGCGGCTTGCGAAGGCGCCGACTGGGAATCCTCCTCCTAGGATTTTTCCCATCACTGTGATGTCCGGTAGGACTCCATAGTGTTGTTGTGCTCCTCCAGGTGCTAGTCTGAACCCGGTTATGACTTCATCGAAAATTAGAAGTGTACCATTTTCGGTGCATAATTCTCTCAGCTCTTTTAGAAATTCTCTTTCGGCTGGGATGCAGCCTCCAGCTCCCTGCACTGGCTCTATAATAATTGCGGCAAGTCTCTCATTTTTTATCCTTCTTCTCGTTTCTTCGATGTTGTTGAATGGAAGTACAATTGTATCCCTCAAGGCTCCAGATGTCAATCCACCAGATTCGGAAACATCCAACGGAGGTTTGATAGCTACATCGAGAGCGTCGTAGCCTCCGTGCCATCCGCCTTCAAACTTTGCGATTTTGTCTCTGTTGGTGTATGTGCGAGCTAGTCGTGTGGCGTACATGTTTGCTTCGGTTCCGGAGTTCGTGAAGCGAACCATTTCAGCGCTTGGAACCATCTTCGCTATCTGTTCGGCTAGGGCGATTTCGAGTTCGTGGGCTGTTCCGTAATGGGTTCCATTCTCGATTTGTCTTCTAACTTCTTTCATGACTTCTGGTGGGCTGTGTCCCAAGATGAGTGCGGTGTGGCCGAGCCAAAAATCGATGTATTCGTTTCCATCTACATCGATCAGTTTGCTTCCTTTCGCTTTCGCGGTGTAGAATGGATAAGGCTCGATGTATCGGAGGAAATATGAGACTCCAGCGGGAAGAACCTTCTCAGCTTTTCGATACAGTTGCTGAGACTTGGGCGTCTTCGAGACGTAACGATTCAGCATGACTAAAAATCTCCTGTAAGGCAAGTTATATGTCTCATCCGATTATAAAACCTAACAGCCTGGTCATTCACTACATTTTCTGTTAGGCTTTTCTTGGATGTAATTGATAGTTATTGCTGTGATTTCAGTTTTTGTCTTGAAAGCTTTCGTACAGTCGCACTTGTGATAGAAATCGCAAAAAAAAATTATTGGGGGGTTTAATAAGAGAGAAAAACACAAATAACATAACAGAAACATACTTCAAAGAACCCAGCAAAAACCAAGAAAAATCTCCATCACTACAGATCACACAAAATCATTGAAACTTTTTAACAAGCTCAACCACATCAGGGAAATCGATCCCAAGCTCCTTCACCTTACGCAGAGTCGGAACGCCATTTAGATTCCATCCCCTTCTCTTGTAAACCGCATCCTTAAGCTTCTCATATTCATCTTGACGATGTTTCTTTAACACTACCAACTTTTCCTCCGTCGGTTTGCCAGTTGGGTCATAACCAAGCTTTTCTCTAAGTTGTTTGTCATAGCGTTCCGCGCGACTTTCATATTCTTCCTTTGTCACTGGTCCAACTGCGCGATACGGTATGTCATCGTGTTCGCGCGTACCAAAACCCATCCTCAAATTGAAAATGCGCTGGAAATTGTACACCTTTTCGCTCATCAAGATAAGATCGTCCGTTGAAACTTTTCGACCAGTCACCGCATAAAAGAAGTTGGCGTAATTCTCCACGTGCGCAATGACTTTGGCGGGTTCTGGAGTGTTCTTGTTGTCTTCAGGCGTGATGTCATTCCAAGGAAGTTTGCACAAACCATTCAAACCGAACCATGTTCGAAACATCGGGAACCAATGTAAAGCCTCTGCCTTCTGCTTGAAAGTCGGAATTAGATTTTGCACCATATCTAGAAATATTAGCCACGCCTCATCATGTTGCGGACCCTTTAGTGCAAGCCCGTATCCACCCTGTTGTGCTAAGGACTCTTTAGTAACGTACTCGGAAAATTCTAAGCCCTTTGCTTCCATTCCAATGTCCTGCAATATTTTTGGGTTAGCGCCGTATTTTTCTGCGAAGAGTCTCTTCATTCTGCGAACCCCTTGGCCAATAATCACTCCAAATCCTTCTCCCCTCGCCATTTGATGAACAAGTTCCATCGCGGCTTCTTTGTTCCCAAAATTCAACTCAAGACCACCAGTGACCTCATTGTCAATCAACCCCATCTCATAACATTCCATGGCGAAGGCTGTCGCTGTCCCAACTGAAATAGTATCCAAGCCGTAGGTGTCGCAATAGAAGTTCATCTCGATCACGTGGTCCGCGTCAAAGATTCCGCAGTTACTGCCAAGGCCAGCTATGGTTTCGTATTCTGGGCCGTCCACAAAGACATGCTCGCCTTTGAATGGACCTGTTTTGAGTTCAAAATCTTTGATGATGTGAGAACACGCTACTGTGCATCCTGCCCAGCATCCATCAAATCCGGGATGAAAAATTTTCCTGTATACTTCTGCGCTGAGGTTGGAGCCTTTGGGATGGCTTCCGAATTTAAAATTGTGTGTGGGAAGAAGGTCGAATTTGTTCATGATATCGATTAGATGTGTTGTTCCTACAATTGCCATCTCATTCTGTTTTGGGTCAAGGGTTCTGATTTCTTTGTTGTATGTAGGGCCAACTTGCTTGAGGATGTTGAAATTTGCGGGGTGATTAGTATCTGCTCTTAGATTGGAGAATTTGACTACGATTGCTTTTATTTTCTTGTCACGGAAGACTGTGCCTATGCCGCCTCTTGCAGCTTGCTTGTACCTTACTTTTTTGCGTTGCGAATCATACCATGAAAAGTTGAGGGCTCCAAATCGTGTATGTTCTGCACCTGGACCTGAGGAGACTACAGAAATACTGCGTTTATTCACACCACCGTACTTCTCTGTTAGAATCTCGCCGAGCAAGTGGGTTTCGGATGGTAGTTCTTCGGCGTCTACGACTTGGACCTTTCCTTCATCTCCGTCAATAAAGATGATTACTTCAGACTTTGCCTTTCCTTGTATCTCCAGTGCATCCCATCCGGAAAATTTGAGATATGGTCCAAAATATCCGCCTGCGTTGGAGTCCATTACAGAATTTGTGAGGGGTGATATTGAAACGGTGATGCTTTTTCCGCTTCCTGGAAAGAGTGTAGTGCCGCCGAGAGGGCCGCATGCTATGCATATTTCGTTTTCGGGGTCGTTCCATTTGACGGTGCGGTTTTTCGGTAGGGCGTTCCATAGTAGCCATAGGTTGAAGCCTCGGCCTCCGATGAATGTTTGTTTCATTTTTTTGGTGACTGGTTTGCTTGTGATTTTGTTGTTTGTGAGGTTTATGTGGAGGGTTTGGTTGTTGTATCCTTTTTCGACTTTTTCTAGGTTGTATTTGAATTTGGCAATTGGCATTTTGGTTCACCTGTTGGAATGATAACTACCTTGCTTTAAGTTATTGAACGTTCTGTTAAAATTTTTGTTACGTTTTTTTGTGTTATCTTCTCTCTCCTTTTAGACCCCCTATAGCCCCCCCTATATTTTTTTTACAGTTTCTTATATCTCTCTCTTTATAGCCCCCTGGTCTATTTTTTGAGAAGCTTGAAATGGGCTTCTTTTTGTGAACAGCGTTTAAATATTGCTCAAGTCACGATAGGATTAGATGGGGAAAGATGCAGAAAGATACAAAAAGATATAGAAAGATAGGAAAAGATACGAAAAGATATGGAAAGGTGAGCTGGTTTGCCCTTAACTCAAACTGTGAGCTTCAAAGCTGTCGTTCAGATTGCTGAATACGGAAAAAGTTATAGCAGAACCAAAAGCAAGTAATTAAAATACAAAAGTGAAGTGAGAAATGTGGCAGAATATTATTTTGATACTGAAACTGCAGGCGTCGACTTTGACAAAGATGAAATAATCACTATTCAATGGCAAGAAGTAGATAGATCCACGGGAGAGCCGATAGGTGAACTAAACATATTGAAGAGCTGGGAATCTTCTGAAAAGGAAATCTTAGAGAGCTTTTCTCCGAATTTAACTTGTCATCGTTGGGATTTCATTTTTGTTGGTAAAAACTTGTTGTTCGATTTTAATATGCTAAATCAAAGAATGAAGCACCATAATCTTGGTGAATTCAACCTTCGTCATCTCTATGAAAGAGTTACTTTAGACATTAAACCTGTTTTGGTTTTGATGAATAATGGTGGTTTTATTGGTTATGAGAAATTAATGCCTAAAACAAATCCCATTGAAAACAAGGACATTCCCGAACTCTACAGAAAAGGCAAATTCGCTGAAATAATCAGGTATATTAAAGATGAGACACAAGATTTCATCAAAGTTTACCAAACATTAAAAAAGGAAATGCCCTCATTGGCAAAACATCTCTAACTATCTTGCCTCATTCGGAACAACCAGAAATTGGCGACTAACCCCGCTGAACCGTTTACAGCAAGATTTATGTTCCCATTAAGAATTACATTCGAAGTCTAACAAGGTTTAATCAGAGAGCGTGACAGTTTTGAGAAGAGACCTCGACAACATTCTCGCCGAAAAAGGAGCAGAAGCGTTACTCCTCTACGCGGAAAGCTTCAAAGACGCCAACATGTACTACCTAACTAGGTTTCTAGCCCCAGACCGCTTCATACTCCTCAAAAAAGTTGACTCAGATCCGATAATGGTCATTAGTTCAATGGAGCATCCTCGAGCGCAAAAGGAGTCAATCGTCAAAGACGTACGATCGTACATGGACTATAACTATCTAGAGGTGGTGAAGTCGGCGAAGGAACCGAAACTCGGCGGCATGAAATTCATAGCCACAGTGGTCGAAAAGGAACTAGGCAAAGGCACTGTAATCTACGTGCCTCCAAACTTCCCAACAATCGTAACAGACGTACTGAGAAAAGAAGGATTAACCATCAAGCCTATGTTTGATGTAATTGGAAAAGCCCGAGAGACCAAAGATACAGATGAGATAGAGGCTATCAAAACCGTGCAAGCAGTTACTGAAAAAGCAGTCTCCGAAGCAATAGACATGATAGCAAACACTGAGATAGGCGCAAATCAAACGTTGATCTCTAAAATCGACGGAAAGACGCAGCCTCTAACAGCCAAGAGAGTAAAATCGCTCATCGGCCATAAATTCCTCGACCAAGGAATCATAATAGAAGAAGAACTCATAGTCGCATGCGGTCCTCGCGGATCAGACCCACACTACAACGGCGACCCAGAAGATAAGCTCAAAGCAAACCAACCCATCATCATGGACGTCTTTCCAAGAAGCGAACGGAAACGCTACTGGTCAGACATGACCAGGACTATTGTGAAGGGGAAAGCCTCAGACGCGGTCAAGAAGATGTTCAACGCGGTTCTTGAGGCTAAAAATGCTTCCATTGCTGCTCTTCACGCAGGCGTGCTCGGTAGCGACTTGAACGATGTGTGCTGCGATGTGTTGGAGAAGGCTGGCTATGAGACAGTGAGGGGCGGGAAACGAATATCAAGGGGATTTGTTCATAGCTTGGGCCACGGAGTAGGACTAGAGATACATGAAGGCCCCAGCCTCAGCGAACTATACAAGTCTCCACTGAAAGAACACAATGTAGTCACCGTTGAACCGGGATTGTACGACCCAGATGTAGGCGGAGTGAGAATAGAAGACATCGTAGAAGTCACGAAAGGTGGATGCAACAACCTAACGAAAATGGAAATACGCTTGGAAGTTTAACCTTCATTCGTCAGCTATCAATTGCCCGACACAGGACTTTAATGATATCTAGAATAAGTCTTTTGTGCTGTTTACCTTTTCTCGTTCAGTTTTTAGGAAAATTAATATCTATCCATTCTTCTCTAATATTTTCTCCAAACGTTAGATCATGAGTAATAGGTGTAGTAAAGTGAGTTACGCTGGAAAAATACTTCATATAGACTTGACAAGTGGAAAGGTTGAAACTAAACCTCTGAACGTGGAACTGGCCAAGCAATTTATAGGAGGCATAGGACTTGGGATGCGCCTGCTTTTTGATCATTCCAAACCGGGCACAGATCCTTTCAGCCCCGAGAATCCTATCATCTTGGTTACAGGACCACTCAGCGGGACCATGGCCCCCTCGGCAGGAAACGGCTATGCAGTGGTTTCGAAGTCACCGGCAACTGGAGGAGTAGCCGAATCTAAGGCTCATGGCTTCTTCGGAGCCGAGTTGAAACGAGCCGGCTACGATGCGGTCATCCTCACCGGTAAATCTGAAAAGCTGGTTTACGTGTTTATCGACGACGATTCGGTCCAACTAATGGACGCTGAACGTCTGAAGGGAAAGTCTCCCCACGAAACAGAGGAAGCCATCAAAGAAGAGCTTGGCGATTATTACGTCCGTGTCATGTCAATTGGTGAAGCTGGAGAAAAACTTGTTCGAGTTGCCTGCGCCTTAAACGATGAATTCAGGGCGATAGGAAGAACTGGCATGGGCGCTGTGATGGGGTCCAAGAACCTCAAGGCCGTTGCCGTTCGCGGGACAAATGATGTAAACGTGGCGAACCTTGAGGAGTTCAAAGAATTCATAAAGATGATACACGAACGCATGAAGGGCCCGAAAACAAGAAAATACAGAACCTTAGGGACGCCAGAGAACGTCCTCGTTCTAAATGCCCTGACAGCCTTACCTACAAGGAATTTCACCCAAGCAACTTTTGAAGGTGCAGAGAAAGTCAGTGGGGAATATTTAAATGAGCGTTACATAAAAAAAATTATTGGATGCGCAACGTGTGGCATGCGTTGCGACCACATTGCATTTGTTCCTGAGGGCCCGTACAAGGGAACAACTACGAGGGTGGAATTTGAGTGTTTGTGGGCACTAGGGCCGAACTGTGGTGTCGATCATTTGGATGCTGTTATCGAGGCAATCAGCCAATGCAACTATTATGGCATGGATGGCATATCCACAGGAGTGATCGTGAGCTTTGCCATGGACTGCTACGAGCATGGCATTCTGACCAAGAAAGATACGGAAGGCTTGGACCTGCGCTTCGGCAATCATGAAGCTTTGGTAGAGATGGTGAAGAGAATCGGTTCTCGAAAGGGTTGGTTGGGGAACGTGCTCGCCGAGGGAACTATGAGAGCTGCAGAAAAAATCGGTAAAGGCGCAGTAAAATATGCCAATCATATTAAAGGATTGGAACTGCCAGGTTATGACCTCAGAGGATTGAAAACCGCTGCTTTGGGATTTGCTGTTTCCTTCCGTGGAGCCTGTCACCTCCGATCTGGAGCTTACTCACCTGATGTAAAGGGAAGCGTAAATCGTTACAAGATTGAAAAGGGAAGGGGAAAGATAGTCATGGATCTCGAAGACCAATATAACATTATCGATTCACTCATTTTGTGCAAGTTCTCAAGAGGCGTATATTATGACGGGCTTGAAGACATGGCGAAATATTACACTCTAGCCACGGGTGTCAAGATGACCGCTGAAGGGCTGAGACAGGCAGGTGAAAGAATAAACAACATAGCAAGGCTCTTCAACATCCGAGAGGGCAAGGGAACAAGAGAATACGACACTTTGCCACCAAAAATAATGACCGTGCCAATACCTGACGAGGGAGCTGCAAAGGGAAGCTGCGTCAACCAGAAAGAGTTTGACGTAGGTCTAGATGACTACTACGAGGTACGTGGGTGGACAAAAGATGGTATTCCTACGGAGAAAAAACTCAAAGAACTAGGTTTGAACAAATTCGCTTACATTGTGAAAGGTAAAATTGAAAAACCTAAGAAGGGAGCAAAGTAAAAGGGGTAGATAGATATGCCTGCGACTCACGCGAGGAAATTTGTCTCTGCAGATCCTAACAAATGCGTTGGCTGCGCTGTTTGCGAATACGCATGTTCAATGGTGAAGGAAAAGACCTACAATCCGACAAAGTCTAGAATACGCACTGTACGTCTGAACCCGTTCGCCAACCTTGCGGTTACATGCAGACTTTGCGAAGACCCCCCGTGCGTAGCTGCGTGCCCAAGAGATGCTTTGACCCAGTCTGAAGAAACTGGCATAATTATGGTGGATGAAGATGCATGCAACGGATGCGGCTGGTGCATTGAAGCCTGCGATTACGGAGCCGTCATGTTACATCCAGAGACAAAAGTGGTGTACATATGCGATCTCTGTCAAGACCAAGGCAAACCCCAATGCATTGAATGGTGCCCAGAAGAAGCATTGGACCTTGTAACCTCTGATATTCTCGCTCAAAAGGCTAGAAGATCTATAGTTAGGAAACTGTTCCAAGAAGCCATGAAAGCCGTGCCAGTTTGAAGCAAGCTAAACCTTCTATCTGTCATCATATGTGCTTCGCGCGCTAGATATCGATAGAAACATGGTAGAAACATAATATGCCTTCAACTTTGTGCGCGCGAACTTCAAAACCATTTTTCTCTAGAGTTAACGCTTTCTTGTTTTGTTTCGCATGGTGTGTATATCGGTGATGGCTCCGGTTGCAACAGCATTTGTTCTTGCTGTCCCAGAATATAACAAGCCGATGCTGAAGGAAAAGTCGAATCGCTGAAGAGCACACCCACTTCGCAGCAAAAGACTGTGCAAAATGACTCAAGGAAGCATCCATAAACCACTCAAGTCTAGTGCTTAGACGTCTTGTACAGCTAAACCAAACAAAAGTCTACCTATTTTGGAAAAACAAACTTGAACCTTGCGTCCTGCCCAACATGTTTTGTGCAATGATGTACCCTCACGAAGATCACGGGGCACCGCGGGTTTCTGCACGCATACTCTGCCTTTTTCGGGTGCTTCTTCATCGGTTTTCCGCAGCTAGGAAAGTTAATGCTTCTCATTTTCCTATCTCGCACCATCAGCTGTCACCTTAAAACCAGAGCTTTTTGTAGCGTCTCTTACAGTAGTATCATGTGTGCTTTCACGTGAGGTGGCTCCACGCCTTCTCCCCACCTCTAACCTGCGGTCGCATCGTCGACAACATAGCTCTCCATACTTTGTGACCAACATCCGCATCACCGTGATCAGCCACCAAGCCATCGCTTCTAAGCCGCCATACTTTCATATTTAGGGCATTTCTTCATAGAGAACATCCATTTCCTCCAGCCTCCGCCGAAGATTTTCCGCACCCTTATAGATGTCCTCCTCCTTCTTCGCGCCTACGCACACGATCTTGCCATTGGAGAATATCAGGAAAACAACTCTTGGGCTTTCCATTCGGTAAATCGCGCCTGGAAACTGCTCCGGCTCGTACATGAGCCTTCCGCCGCCCCCGTGAGCTCGCGCGCACAACGCTTCAAGATTAACCGGTGCGCCGAGGCTTCCAGAGGCAACAATATTCTGAATCGTTATCTCCGGCTTTCCGATGATGATTATGCCTTCCTTCTTAAGCTCTCTGCCGACCTTCAGGATAGCTCTTCTAGCCGCTCTCTCTGACTTGGCGCCTGTGCACACCATCTTTCCTGAGTAGAAGATGAGGGTGCATGTCTTGGGCTTCTTCAGCCTAAAGGGGAGTCCAGGGAACACGTCTGGTCGGTAATCGACGTGTGGAAAAGCCTTCGCTATGGCGTCCAAGTCGATGCCGTGTTTGAAGGCTGCTGTGGCCACGACGTTCTGAATGCGAAATTCCATCTCTTCAACCTTCAGGCTTGCACCCACGTTAAAAAAACGCGTGAAACGACAACTGTTTCAGTTCACCCTAAGAAGTTCTTAAATAAACCGCGAGGGTTCTTAAGAGGTCCTTAGAAGGGATGGGAGGAAAGAGCCGTGGGCGGAGTTCGGTAGCCTAGGCCTTCCAGGTCTTGAAGATTGGGATGAACTCGGTATCAACCACATCGGGAATTCTCCTAACCTTCAGGATCACGGGCCTCAGCATGCTTAAGTTTTTGGCCGCTATCTTCACGATGAGGTCCTCTGATCCGTGGACCTCATAGACCTCGCTGACCCTCTCGATCTCGCAAAACTGCCTAGAGACCTCCTTCACGGCGCCTGGTTTCACATTCACCAGTATGAAGCCGTGGGTCCTTTTACCTACGGCGGCGTCGTCGACCTCTATGGTGAACTTCTTTATGACACCCATCTCCGTGAGGCGCTTCACCCGGTTGTAGACGGTGGCGTCAGAGATGCCCAATGCCTTGCCGATGTCCACGAAGGTCATCCGAGCGTTCTCCCTGAGATACCGTATGATTTCCCGATCGACTTCATCCAATTTCTCACTCAACGCTTATCACTCTGTATATAAGAGGCACCCCTTCTTAATATACCTGTTTTTAGGAGCTCTTGACTGCTACCAACAAGCTTATTAAGGAAATCTTAGGTGAGGCTAAATATGGGAGGAAAGAGCCGTGGGGGAAGAAGAGGAAGAATGGGAAGAGGAAGAGGAACCTGAGGAAGACTAGGAAGAAGAGTGGTAGGGGTCTAGCCCCGACCGCATGAAGTTGTGTCGAGGAGGTGAAGCGTATGGGCAAGAAGGGAAAGAAGAAAGGCAAGGAAAAGGGCAAGAAGAAAGAAGAGTAGCGCCCTCGAAATGGAATGGGGGTCTCGCGGAAAGACCCCGATTTTTAACCCCTATTTTTTAAACCTCTAAAGAACATGGTCGTTGAAAGGAGGTAGCGTCATGAGTCTGCTTGACTGGTTTAGAAGGAGAAGAAAAAAGAAGATAGATGAAGAGAAGTGATCGAGCGCACATCGGAAGTTGCAAACCGAAATCGAAAAGCGTGTGAAAAAAGAACCGAAGAAGAGGAAAAGGAAGAAGGAGAGCGTGTAGATGGCAGGTGAGTGAAGAATGGGTGAGGGGAAGGAAATCGTAACCGTCGGATGGGTTTCTCTAAGCAAGTCGGGAAAGAGTTTTACCGTTAGAGTTCTGAACCAGCTGTTTTTTGTGCCCCTGCGGGACTTAGACTCGGTCCTCAAAGGATATTGGATTCGGGCTGATGTCAAGCAATGGGTTGAGCAAAGGAAAGAGGAATGGGAAGAGGAGGGGGTAGAGTCTTGGAAAAGCTTAGTGAGTCAGAGTTAATTGAGAGAGCTAAACGGCACATTTTCTCGTTAGGTCTTAATGACGTGGCCTCTTATCTATGTAGATTGAATATGAAGTTTGGACTCGCAAAGATACACTACACTCAGTACAAGCTTGGGATGGAGCCAAACGCGACTTTTATATCGGCACCGGATGAAACCGTGACAAGAAACAAGGTTAGGTGGGAAAGCGGGATAGGCTACGGCGGAAAGGTCTCTTGGGGTAGCGGGGAAGACAAGGTCATTATTCTGGACGTTATGCCGAACGCATGTGGCATGCTTGTAGGGGGCATAAAAGACCCGCCAGAACCACGTGAAATCATAAACAATATGAATGAGCTAAAACGAAATGAGGTATTCATAGATGACATAAAAGTGTCGTGGGACTTCCATATAGGAAACCACTTTATAGATGTGTTTAGGGTTGTAAAGGTTACCGAAATAGACCTACCTGACTACATTTTCATTATACATAGCGCCGCTCCCGAGTTGCAAGGAGAGAACCAGAAGGGGCTTGGCCTATACTACCATAAAAGTAGGATTCTTAAGGAAACGATGAAGGAGGTAAAAACGCCCTTTGGTCCATGCAGGGTAGTTTTGGATGGAGATGCGAAGGAGTACTACAGGTTTTTTAGATACGTGGAAGAATTTGCGAAGAACAGGAGGAGATTAGCTGCTACGGGGATTTTTGGAGATTTCATAGAGATAATAAACGAAACACACCAAGGCTTACTAAACTATAATGAAATAGCGCTTGGGTGCCATTACATAAATCAACAAGGTCAGATGTTTCCAATAGCCCTGAGAGCAGACCTACCCGCCTATATAGTTCGGGGAAACCTAAACCTCTCCGAAGAAACTATAGAGGCGGTCGGATTCTACAAAAGAGCCGAAAAACTCGGGGTCATGGACAGATTGAAAAATCTGAATATACTACCCCACGGCGGAGGCTACACCTTCCCAGACATGTTAGAGGCGTCGGGAGAGGTGGAAACAGGTAATAAAAGATACTTCATAACCGAGATGAAGAGCGGGGTAGGGCAAAAAATAATCTCTAGCACGGAGGGCATACCCTTCATGTACCGTGGTAGGGAAGTGGTTGTGAGAACCATGGAGTTAAGGATGTGCGATATAGTAGCCCGACTTATGCCCATCTATGTCCTAAAGATATGAGGGAAAAAAGGTGACTCTTGCTTATCACTCTGTATATAAGAGGCACCCCTTCTTAATATACCTGTTTTTAGGAGCTCTTAACCGCTACCAATAAGCTTATTAAGACGCTCTCAAGACCAAGCTACATAGGCTGAATATTGGGAGGAAAGAGCCGTGAGGGAAGAAGAGGAAGACTGGGAAGAGGAACCTGAGGAAGACTAGGAAGAGTGGTAAATAATGGGGAAGAAAGGAAAGAAGAAAAAAGGAAAGAAAGGAAAGAACAAAGAGGAATGAACAAATCACTGAAGCCTCTTATATTTCCCCTTTCTTTTTTTAGGAGATTTTTCAAGCATGCAAAATTCGAAAACTCTGATGCAACTAGGAGACCCATGAATGGAAGAAAGCGAAAAAGTTGAAATCAGCCTTCGACCTATAAAGAAAATTGTCATCCTCAATTGCACAAAGTTTCATATTGAGGAGTTCTTCAAAAGGATAGAAATGATGGCAATATCTGGAGAACAAGTAGCATTGAACTGGGCGGAAGGAATAGTGTTTCTTGCCTTACCATATCAAGCCCACAATGACATAATAGTAGAACAAGCATTGAAAGGCACAAGATATTGGGCTGGAGTTATCTTTTCACAAATGCCCAAATATCAATCTATCAAAAAAATCGGTGCACGAGAGATTCCAATAATTGACCAAACTGCTGACCCCCAACTAAGACAAGTTGCACAATGGTTAAGAAAAAGATTAGAACCCAAATAATGCTTCCTTCTACCGCTCGCTTCTGCGTGTAACCTTATCAACTTCAAATGCACCACGAACTCTTCTGCATTTAGGGCAGTAGTGCGTGCAAACGAGTTTCAATCGATCGAATATGATGATATTTTTTGTTGTGACGCACATTCTTGCTCTTGCTCAAGCTTCACTTCGTAACTTTTCTCCAGATTAGAAACAGTCTCATTACGTAGATGACTGCTGCTCCCACAAAACACCAAACGCATACCGTGTGCACCCACAATCCGGGTAGTGAGCTACCGCTTAAGAAGGGATTGAAATTCAGCGGGTAGAACGGTCGGATATCCTTATGCATCCTTGAATCGAGCAGTATATGAATGTAGATGCCAGTCAAGGAGGCTAGTAGGATATTCTTGAACGACGATTTCTGCTCAAGCTTGAAAAACGACAATAAAGGCGAAAGAGATTCTCTAACTTTGCTCATCACTGCAGCCAGAAGAAATGTGACGATGGTTCCTCCTAAGAAAGAATGAAAGAAACCGTGAAGCGGATAGTCCAAGTCAAAGATTATGACTACAATCGGTTCCACATCAACGATGACGCTAGCAACCAAGAATGTTGCGAAATCGATGTAACTAAGGAGTAACAGCCCAATCAACAACCCAGGGCCCAAATGAAAAGGTGTCAAAGGCATGCAATACGATAGAGAAACGGGCACTATAATCTTTTTTGTGCAGTTTCAACATCGCCTAGGTTACAAGCCTATTACACTAAGAGCCGCAAGAAGGGCGATAGTTGTTATTGTGTCAGCCAACGAGCTTTCAATGGGAATCACGAAGTTATCTGGGTCCCATCCTTTTCTGTATGTAAGTACCCCTATAGCATAAGCGATAATAATCATGGACAAGGCAGCCAAGATGTTTGTGGCAAAAAGTAGCACCATGAATCTTAAGAACTTCAATACGGACATCCCTTGCGTAACAGATGAAATTATAGAGTAAAGCATAAACATCACAAGCGACGCCGCCCACGCGCCACCTATCTCATTTAAATGCTGCTTAAGCGATGAAAAGGACGACTTGAGCGTTCCCAAAATCAGCTTTGTAGTGGCAGTTGAACCCACAATGGACCCTACGCTTCCTATAGTATCGATCAACGCAGGGTAAACAATGTATATCTCCGGCCTACTGCCAACAACTTCAGTAATTCTAGCGAGAAAAGAACCCGTAACGTTTACAATGAAAGCCACTAAAGCTATGGTAAGAAAGGATTCTTTGATTGTTTTAACGAATTCTTCTTCCCTAACATCTTTAGACAAAATATACAGCACAAGGCATAGAAAAACGAGGTTGAAGGCTCCAATCAAGTAATATCCTGTATAGCTTAACGAAAAGAAGGCATTTAGTATCAAGATGTAGCATGCAGTAACAACAATGTCAGCCACGGTGGATATAATTGGATATACGGTGACATCAGGGTCCAAACCACGCCTAAAAGATAAAACCGAAACAGCCACCGTAATCGGAGAAATGAATACAAGTGAAAGCGCCATGGTCGCAGTAACAACGCCTAAAATAGCAATGGAATCCATAAAATTGATTCCCCAAAAGAATATTCCAAACAGCGAAGCAACTATCGCCAGCATAATACTACTTTCAAGCGTCAGTACAATGGTTGCTCGCCACAGCGTGTAGAAATTTCTCGTGTTTTTGGTGAAGCCAACCCTCACGGTTCCTATGTGTAAGCCTGTGCTAAGGCGACCGCTGAATAAACCGCCTATGACCCCTCTCATACTTAGGATGCCTGGATATACGGCAAGCGTCCATGGAGCAAGAGAGAAAATTCCAAAATATACGGCGAGTAGCACCCCAGCCAGAATAGCGCCCAAATTGAATGACAACGAAAAAATGGATTGTTTGAATGTTTGAGGGAATCTATCTAGATGAATGTTTAGGAGACTTCGTAGCACGCTTCGCTGAACTCTCGGGGTAGATGACGCACCTTCTCTGTTGATTCGTAACAGTATCTCGTTGGTTATGTTGTGAACCGTCATCGCACTCACTCTCTCCCATCTTGTGTCTCCTCCGCTCTTTGGATAACGCGTTATCGGGGTAGACGGTGCCCATAGATATGTCTCTGCTGGTTTCTGGAACCATGCATGACTCAGGCTTGCTAGGCTCTAACACTATTTCTTTAGCTCCTTGCGTTCCCAAAGAGTGTTAAAACTTCATAAACTTACGTCTCTTAAAGATTTTTTGTAGGCCTCAACATCCGAGTGCTGTTAAGTCGTAGACCTCTAATATAAGTGATGACTGGGAAAAACGTTTTTCATTAACACAGACAAGTTGACAGAAAACATTGTCTTTAAGGAAGAATTTTCGACAGAAGACCAGTCAAATATTTCGCCGCCTCCTTTAGTTCTGCTGTTAACCCTTCTCCGAAGCTGGTGTCCTTCGGCTGTATCACGAGGAGCGCGATCTTAGCGCCTATTGTTTTTGCGAGGTACTTGCAGAATATTTGGAGAGGTAGCGCATGGGTTGATATTGCTGTCTGAGTTGCCATTTGATCTGGTTCTATGAGTTTTGAGGAACCAGACTCTTGATTCAGAATACCCGCGTCGATGAGTAGTATATGTGAGGGTTTGAACCTGGTTATCGGTCCTATGAAACTCTCAGGAACGGTTTCACACTCTATTAAGTAAACAAGCTGCGAAACCCTTCCACGCAGATTTCTTACAATTTCGACTCCAACAAAATCGTCTTTTCTAAGCGGGTTTCCAATACCAGTGACTACTACTCTTCGAGCATCAGAAAGCCAGCTCTGCAATTTGTCCTCAAGTTCGTTTGCGTATGCTGCATGTTGCCTTTTCATTTGTCAGTTCTCTTTGTACAAGCGTAAAAAGGATGCAGAGGTTATCTTCTCAGAGTTTTTAGCAGCTTCTTATCAGAGTCGTATATTTTCACTTCAAGAGGCATCTGACCAACAGCAAAATGGGTGGCACAAGCCATACAAGGGTCATAAGCTCTGAACGCCATCTCCACCTTGTTTAACAACCCCTCATTAACTACGCCATTCTTTATCAAACCCTTTGCAGCGTCACGAATAGACATGTTAATGGCTGCAGAATTGTTGGTTGTAGCCACTATCAAGTTAACTTTCTTCACTAAAGCATCTTCATCAAGAACATAATGATGGATTAAAGTACCTCTTGCGGCCTCCACAATTCCCACACCTTCGCCTGACACACCTACTGGATTCCTCACATCCTTACTTGTAATCTCTGGGTCTTGACTAAGCTCCAACGCTCTCTCAGAAGCGTTCATTAATTCAATCAACCTCGCCCAATGAAAAGCCAAAGTAGAATGCACAGGCTTACCTAACGTCTTATACATTCTCTCAAACTCTTGTTGCGCCAGAGGCGTTGACATACCCTTGGAAGCATTAAGTCGCCCAAGCGGACCCACACGAAAAACTCCACTTTCAGCGCCATCTACAAAACCTTTCCAACCGACCTTCTTGAGGTACGGGAACTTGACGTAAGTCCACGGCTCCACATGTTCCTCGATAACGTCTAAATACTCATTTGGAGCAAACTTCACGAATTCTCTGCCTTCTGGATCTACAACTCGCACTTTCCCATCATAAAAGTTGACCCGGTTATCATCATCAACGAGACCCATGTAATAAGTTCTCATAGTGTAAATGTCGCTTTTAATCAGATTCACGTAATCTTCATTCTTCAAAACCACATCGTTAAACAAGCTGAGACTAAACTTAGCAAACTCCACACAGGACTTTGCCATCTTTTCAATCTCTTGCCTATCCTCCTCACTTAGGGAGCTTGAAATCCCACCGGGAATCCCGCAAACAGGATGTGTAGCTTTACCACCCAGAATGGCAGTTATCCTCTGTCCATACGCTCTATGCTTAATAACTTCTTTACCTACGTCCAAACCAGCTTTCTTAATCACGCCTAAAATGTTTCTTTCAGCAGCAGGCGCGTCAGGGCCCACAATGAAGTCTGGGCCTCCTAAGAAGTAAAAGTGCAGTATGTGATCGTAGATAATGTAGCCACTATACATGAGCTCTCTAAGCTTTTTGGCAGTCGATGGCGGCTCAACTTTGAATGCCATGTCTAGAGCCTTGGCAGATGCGAAATGGTGGGCAACTGGGCAGACGCCACAGATTCTGGTAGTTATTATGGGTAGGTCTTCTGCCCTTCTTCCTTCACAGAACTTCTCAAAGCCTCTCAGCTCAGGTATTATCATATAAGCGTTCGCAACGTTCCCTGCATCGTCTAAGAATATGTCAATCTTACCATGGCCTTCAAGCCTCGTTATCGGGTCGATGGATATTCGCTTCATTTCTTCATCACCTTTCTTCTAATAATCGAATGCGGTAATGAATACTTGTAAAAAGTGCCAACCGGATCCTTGATTTGGTTTATCAATTTCTCTGCGTCAAAGCCTTTTTCTTTCTCCTCGTCGATGCCAAGAATCGATGCTAAAGCACTCATCATAGCTGCCCCTTGTTCTGAGACATTGGGACAAGGGCCACCACAACCAGTGCAAGGATAACCAACGCTCAAACATTGTGCGCCACAGCCTGCTCGTGTTGCAGGGCCCATACAGATAATTCCCTGTTCAAGAAGACATTTCTCAGGCTCTGGCACCTTCTCGTATACTCGATATATCTTGGAAATCTTCTTCTCCTCTTTCTTTAGAGGACATTCGTCGCAGACGGACTTTATCGGTGCCAACACTGAGCCTTTGGACGGCAACTCATCATTGAAGATGGCGTCAAGAGCCTTAACTATCAAGTCTACTGGTGGGGGGCACCCTGGAAGATAATAGTCTACTTCAACGGTTTGGTCGAGCGTTTTCACCGTGTCATAGAACTCAGGCTTGTGCAACTTGCCTTCCTTTACTTCAACAGGACTAACCGGCACTACCCCATCCGGATTCTTTGTCGACGGAGTTTCGCAGTAGACTCTCTGGAATATTTCTTTCCTGTCATGTAAGTTAGCTAGTCCAGGAATACATCCTTCGTGGGCACATGAGCCGAAAGCGACGAGAACCTTTGCCTTTTGCCTAAGCAGTTTGGCCATCTCCTCGTTTTCAGAATTGCGTATAGCCCCATTGAAGAAGCATACATCTATGCTCTTGTCAGACATAGCTTCAACATCCTTGTACTTCACGTCGAGGGCTACTGGCCAGAACACTATGTCTGCTTTTGCAACGACATCAAGGATTTTTTCGTTTATATCCAGCACCGCTATTTCGCATCCGCCACAACTGGCGGCCCAGTAGAAGGCGAATTTCAGCTTTTCTTTTTCCATATGATCACTAGCTGCAAATGTTCACAATTTCAGATGCATTTACTCTGAGTTCTTTCAAGGCTAGTTCCTCTGGGGCGATGCCCATGCTTAGCCCCAATAGCTGTGGATAGTGTAACACGGGTATGCCAAATTTTTCGTTGAAAGCTCTTTCTATTCTGGGTTGGTTGAGGTCATACATTATGTGGCAATACGGACAACAAGTAATCATCGCCTGTGCGCCTACAGCCTTAATGTGGTCAAGTTTTTCCCTAGCCAACTGAAGTGGAATTTTCTCATTTACACCGACTATTGGTGCGCCGCAGCACTCCGTTTCATCCATATAGTCCAAGCATTTTGCGCCGGTTACTTGGATTAGTTTCTTGAGAGTTGTGGGGTTTTCTGGGTCTTCAAAACCTATGTACTTTGCTGGACGAACGACGTGACATCCGCTATGCTGCACCACGCGAAGTTGACTAAGTGGCTTCTGAACAGCCTCTTTTATTTTTTCGAAGCCGACATCCTCTGCGAGAACATGAATAAGATGTTTAACCGTTACAGTTCCCTTAAATTCCATGCCTATTTCCTTCAAGTATCCGTTAACCTTCTCCTTGACTTTTTTGTCTTCCTTGAGCTCTTTGTTTACATGATTCAGAATACCGAAACATCCGTTGCATAGGGCCATGATGTTCAAATTTTGTTGTTCCGCCAAACATAGGTTTCGTGCTGCCAAGGTGAGCATCATGTCGTGGTTTACTGGATCGAGTGGAAATCCACAACAATTGAACTCTGGCATCTCCACCAGTTCTACGCCAAGTTTGTTTAGAACTTTTCTGGTGGAAATTTCGTAGCTAGGGAGTCTGTAAGGGATAGCGCATCCCAGAAAAAGTAGGTACTTTAGATCCGTCATTTTACGTCCTCACCTCTTCAAGCGTCTTTGAAAAACTTGTGACATCGAAAAGTTTTGCGACGCTTTTCAAGTTAGCTTTTGGCAAGGCGGGCAGCCCTTTCTCCTGCCTCTTTTTGAGCCGCATGTCTGAAATCACGTATGCGTAACCTGTTTTTAGGATGTTGGAAACTTGTTCTCTATAGCTGGCAGGCATGTGCCCCCGTTCGACAGTTAGGTTTCGAAGAGCTCGTACAATGCTGGCGATTCCTACGTCTTGCGGGCAATGGTCGATACACGTGAAGCAGGTGGAGCAAAGCCAGATGACGTCGTTTGAAAGAAGTTTGTCCTTTAGGCCCAACTGAGTCATTCGGATGAGTTTTCTGGGTCTGTAGAATTCGTCAAATCGCGATATTGGGCAGTCGGCTGTACACGTGCCGCACTGGAAGCATAGCATAACCTTCTCTGCGCCAGGAATCTTGCTGATCTCATATTTGAATTTGGGGTCCATGTCGGTTGTTTTGAGCACTGTTTTCTGCTCCGTTCCCTTTTCTTCCGTTTTTTCCGTCTCAACCACTGGTCTTACCTCCGACCCTTAATGGGTTCGGTCCCAGTTTCTTTATTTCCTTCACCATGTCCTTAATAATGGTTGCGAATCTGTCTCCCTCTGACGCGGAGACCCACTCCAGCCTAAGGCGTTCAGGCTCGATACCGAACTGTTGTAAAAGCTTCTTCAACAGTATAACCCTTCGATACGCCTTGAAATTGCCAGAAATATAGTGACAATCGGCAGGAAGATGACAACCGGCGACGAGAACTCCGTCTGCTCCGCTTTTAAATGCTTCAAGGATGAATGCTGGGTCAACTCTTCCGCTGCACATCACCCTCACTATCCGTATGTTCGGCGGATACTGTATTCGGCTGACGCCTGCTAGGTCTGCTCCTGCATACGAACACCAGTTGCACAGGAAACCAACGATTTTCGGCTCAAATTCAGTCATATTTCCTTTCCTCCCTTAATGCCGCTCTAACTTGCGCAAGTATCTCTTCGTCTGTGAAATGAAGCATACCTATCGCTCCAGTAGGACACGTGGAGCCGCAGACACCACATCCTTTACATAAAGCCTCAAGAACACTCGACACGAGTTTTCCATCCTTTTCCTTCATTTCAATCGCGCCATACTCGCAAACTGCCTCGCATATTCTGCATCCGCTGCACAAGTCCTCGTTGAGGTTGGCTATGGCGCCCTCTACTTCTAACCTCTTCTTGGACAATATGGTGGCGGCGCGAGCTGCGGCTCCGCATGCTTGTGAAATGCTTTCTTCAATTAGCTTTGGTGAGTGTGCCAATCCGCATAGGAACACGCCGTCAGTCGCGAAATCGACTGGGCGAAGTTTCATATGTGCTTCCAAGAAGAATCCATCTTTGGTAAGTGGAACCTTCAACATTTGCGCTGTGCGTTCATTGTCTGGATTTGGGATAGTGGCTGCACTTAAGACTAAGAGATCAGGTTCAATTGGGAACCATGTTTTTAAGACAGGCTCCATTGCCAATACTCTGAGAGTTCCGTTTTCTCGAGTAACCTTGGGCTTGTGGTCATCATCATAACGTACGAACAAAACGCCTTCATCCGCGGCTTTGCGGTAGTAGTCCTCGTTGAACCCGTATGTTCTAATATCTTTATACAAGATGTAAATATCCGTTTCCGGACTTGACTCTTTAATCTTTAACGCGTTCTTAACCGCTTGGGCGCAACATATCCGCGAACAGTTTGGGCGTTCACCATTTCTAGACCCAACACATTGTATCATCGCAACAGTCTTCGCACTAAAAGCACCCTCGGCTAACCTCTCCTCTAATTCACGCTGCGTCAACACTCTCTCATCAACTCCGTACAAATACTCAGTTGGCTTATATTCGACGGCTCCAGTGGCAACTATGACAATGCCATGGTTGATTCCTTTCTTGTCGCCGCTATGAATCAGTGTTGTCTTAAAATTCCCTACGTATCCTTCGATATCCGCGACTTCTGCATTCAGGTGAACGTGGATTTTCTCGTTTTCATTAACTTCTTTGATAATTGACCTTAACCGTTCTTGTGGGTCCTCGCTTCCAAGTATATAGTGTATGTGACGTAGGTTTCCTCCCAGTTCCTTCTCCCTCTCCACCAAGTGAACCTCAAAGCCTTGTTTCGCCAGTTCCAACGATGCAGTCATTCCGGACAGACCTCCGCCGATGACCAGGCCCACAGGGACAACGTCGATCATCGGCTTTTTCAATGGTCTCAGCAAGCGACTCTTGGCGACGATTGATCTAACTAGGTCTTTAGCCTTCTCCGTCGCTTTCTCATGCTCGTGCATGTGCACCCAGCTGCATTGATCTCGGATGTTAGTCATCTCGAAGAGGTAGATATTCAGTCCAGCTTCCCGGATGGTTTCTCTAAAAAGTGGCTCATGGGTTCTTGGAGTGCAAGACGCCACCACTACACGGTTCAAATTGTGCTCCTTTATCTTCTCCCGTATCCCGCTCTGCGTGTCTTGCGAGCAAGTGTACAGATTGGCCTCTGCGTACACCACGTTTGGCAAGGTTTTCGCATACGCGACCACATCTGGCACGTTCACTACTCCGCCAATGTTTATACCGCAGTGGCAGACGAAGACTCCGATCCTGGGCTCTTCGCCAGACACGTTTATCTCGGGCGGAAGTTTCTTTACAACTGTCAGCTTTCCTCTTTCTGAAGCGATCAAGCTTCCCGCCTTTGCCGCGGCTCCACTCGCTTGAGCAACGCTCTCAGGAATATCTTTAGGAGATGAAAATGCGCCACAAACGTAGATCCCTGGACGAGAGGTGGTTAGCGGTGAGAAAGTTTGGGTGGAGCAGAAGTTGTAATTGTTAAGCTGGATGCCGAGAGTTTTCGCTAGTTCTTCAGCATGCTTTGGCGGTCTCATTCCCACCGAAAGCACCACAAGATCGAACTCCTCCTCTTTCGGCTCTCCATCTTCTACATATCTCAGTATGAGATTTCGCGATCCTGACACTTCTTCTATGTAAGAAGCCCTTGATCGTATGAAGCTCACTTCATATTCTTCTTCTGCTCTGCTGTAATACTCGTCAAACTCCTTTCCACAAGCACGTACATCCATGAAAAAAATCGTGCAATCCAGCTTTGTAGGTACATGTTCTTTAGCTATAATTGCCTCTTTGATGCCATACATACAACACGCAGCAGAACAGTAGTTGTTTCCAAGCTGTGCATCTCTTGAACCAACGCATTGAATGAAAGCCATTTTCTTAGGGATTTCACCGTCGGAAGGTCTCAAGACAAGTCCGCCATATGGCCCTGAAGCACTTAGAATACGCTCAAATTCTATACTTGTAACAACGTTTTGAAATCGCCCATAACCATATTCTGTTTTCAGTCTTGCATCAAATGGTTCGAAGCCAAGCGCAAGGATAATTGACCCCACTTTTAGGGTTGCTTTGCTATCTTGCTGATCATATTCGATTGCCTTCGCCTTGCAGATTTCTTGGCATGTCCCGCATCCTATGCATTTTTCACGGTCTATTATGAACTTTAATGGAACTGCCTGTGGGTATTCAACGTAAATGGCACTTCTGTCGCTTAGTCCTTCGTTGAACATATCTATAGCTTCTACTGGACACTTTTGTGCACATAATCCACAACCGTTGCATTTCTCTTCGTTTAAGTAACGACTTCTTTTTCGAACTTTTACTTCGAAGTTTCCAGCAGCGCCACTTAAACCTGTGACTTCTCCATTTGTTATCAAAGTTATGTTCGGGTGCCTTCCCGTTGCCACAAGTTTAGGCGCCAGAATGCACATTGCACAGTCATTTGTTGGAAAGGTCTTGTCAAGCCGTGCCATTACACCGCCTATACTTGATGATTGATCAATTAGGTAAACCTTAAAACCCGAGTCTGCAAGATCTAGGCCTGCTTGGATTCCAGCAACTCCTCCTCCGACCACAAGAACAGCCCCTATCTTTTCTTCAGTCATGTTCATTGAACCTCCAGTGCTTTGTAAAGCGGAGTAGTTTCTTCAACGCTATCTAAGGCTATCATTCCTTTCCTGCGCATGTTCACAATGTGGCGGAGAACTGAGGCTGGTTTCATTTGAATGATTGCTGCGATTTCCTTAACTGACCTTGGCTTTTGCTCAGTTAGAAGGCGTATTTTGTGACGAATGAAATCCGCTTTAACGATTTCATCAATTAAAGCGTCAAACTCTTCTTGAGAGATTTTCTCTCCATAAACATTCGTGTTCTCAGTTAACTCTCTTTCTCTCGCGTTTAGAACTCTTAAACGGAAACCCGCTGCAGCATTCTTGGCTGCTGAAATATCAAACGAAGCTTTTTCATCTGGCTTTTCTCCAGCCAATGGTGACGTTCCAAACTTTTGTATTCGCGCCGCAAAGTCAGTTAGAATCTGGATAAATCTCACTTCTTCAACAGGAGAACTCCAACGAAGTTCTAAACGTTCTGGTTCTAAACCAGTTAGTGCAAGGAGTTTTTTGAGCAAAAATACGGTGCGTTCCGCGTAAAGATTTCCTTCAACAAAGTGGCAGTTTGGTGGAGTACACCCAACTAACAGGACACCCTCTGTCCCCTTCTTGAACACTTCTAGAACTACAACTGGATCTATCCTTCCAATACACATTACTCGGACAGTATTAACATCAAATGGAATCCGCTGTTCTTTGCCAAGAGTTAATTTCCTTTCGTTACAGAAAGCCCAGTTGCACATGAAACAAACGATTTTTGGTTCCCCAGAACTCATGGCAGATTACTCCTCGAAGGGGCCAAGGCGTAGTTTAAAATCCTTCTGTTGGTGAAATGTTTCATAGTGATTGCCTGCTCTGGACAATGAGCAGCACAAATACCACAGCCCTTGCAGAGTTCTTCATCGACTTCCGCCACTTCTTCCTCATTCTTTTCTATCGCACCAAAGGCACATACTATCGCACATGTATTGCATCCGGTGCATTGATTTTCGTCAACTACAGCTTTGTCTCCTTCACAAAGGTCTATTTCTACAAGGCACTCAGAACATGGGCCACAACCAAGGCATCTGAAAGCTTCAAACATAGCTTTTTGTTTAGTCTTCTCGACAAAGTCTTTCACTTCCTCGAAGCTTAGTCTTGGCTTTTCTGTAGGTGGTTCATACCTACGCTGCTTTTTTTCTAAGAGCTTCCAGTCTTTGACCCAGGTTGTCTCTTCAATTTCCTCTCTTTCAGCCCTCAAGTCTTGACCATTTAAATATCGATGAATTGAAACTGCCGCTTGCTTTCCAGCTCCAACAGCTTGAATAATACTCGCTGGGCCACTGACAATGTCTCCTCCAGCAAAAACTCCCGATATCTTGGTCTCCATCGTTGTTAGATCAACAGGAATCAATGCTCCTCTTGTTTTCTCATCCAAAAGTTCAGTTGGCACGCATGATTTCTCTGGGATTTGACCTATAGCTGGGATAACCGTGTCAACTTCATATTGATGCTCAGAAAAACTGATTGGTATTGGCCGTCTTCTTCCGGATGCGTCAGGTTCGCCTAATCGCATACGCAAACATTCTATTGCCTTGACTTTACCATTTTCACCAATAACTCGTTTGGGCGCAACAAGAAAATGAAGTTCTATCCCTTCCCTTTCTGCTGCCTCTACATCATGCGGAAGCGCAGGCATCTCATTTCGAGTGCGGCGATAGAGAATCATTACTTCTTTCGCACCGAGTCTTTTTGCTGTTCTAGCGGCATCAATGGCGCTGTTTCCCCCGCCGATAACCGCCACTCTTTCGCCTATATCTACATGTTTTCCTAGCAATACGTCCCTTAGGAACTTAAGAACATGAATAACTCCCTCCAAATCTTCACCTGCCACATTCATTTTTCTGCTCAGTTGCGTTCCAATAGTTACAAAAATAGCTTTGTAACCTTCATTCTGCAAGCTTTCGATTGTAACGTCTTTGCCGAACTCTTTTCGTGTCTTAATTTCTACACCAATATCTTTGATATATGCTATTTCGTTTGCTACAACGAACTTTTCAAGTCTAAAACTGGGTATGCAGTAGTGCATCATACCACCTGGTTCGGGCATCCGCTCAAAAACTGTCACTGGATAGCCTAGCTTTGCAAGTTCGTAGGCGGCAGTTAAGCCAGCTGGACCGGCACCAATTACAGCCACTTTTTCCGCACGCGTTTTTAGTATAGGCTCAGGCTTAACTCGACCCTGCTCCCGTTCAATATCAGCTACAAGCCTCTTCAATGCCCGTATCGCTACAGTCTGGTCGAGATTTACTCTTGCACAAGCATCTTCACATGGACTGAAGCAAACTCTGCCACAAATTGCTGGAAAAGGCATATCCTTTCTTATGAGTTCAACTGCTTCCTTGAACATTCCTTTTTGAATAAGAGAAACATAACCTTGAACATTTACCTGTGCTGGACACGCAGCGCGACATGGTGGCAACCTTCTTTTTGCATGTGTGCAAACGTCAGTTGCCCCTGCCATTTTGAAACCTGCTCCTTATGCAGAAGTTAGTTGGATGTTTCCCAATTTATTAACCCATCGTTTATACTTTATATATGGAGTAAGTTATCTCTGGTTGATACTTGGCACAAAAAAGAGGAAGATACGGCAGGGATTTTCTATCTTGATCGTAACCGACCTTCAAGTTTGCTTGCCCAATTCTGGTATTGCCTTAAGCTGAGCATGTCTTTCAGTTCCTGCTCTAGGGCCAGCGAGTTTTTGGGTTTGATCTCCATTATCCATCCCTTATTGTAAGGGTCTTCATTGATCAAATTTGGTTCGTTTCTAAGATTTTCGTTAATTTTCACGATTTTGCCGCTGACTGGAGCGTATAAATCGAACATGAACATCCATGTTTCGGCCACACCGAAGGGTTCCATCTTTTTGACTTCTTTTCCAACGGGTTCTGTTTGGACGTTAGCTATCCCCTGTAGATGTCTCCGTGCATAGTCTGATAGGCCAACCCTTATATTTCCTTCATGAGTTATCTGGGCCCACGTATGTTTTGGTGTATAAAGCAGTTGCTCTGGTACCGCAAGATATTTCTTGCGTTTTTCTGCCGGAATTCCCTCCATTCGCAGTAGCTCTTCAAGACGTAACCGAATCGCCTCAGAAATGAATTCCGAAATGCTTCTGTAGCGGCCGGTTTTGAGCATCTTCGCAACCTCTCTTATGAGTTCTTCTCTTATGCTTACAGTTTTCCATTCAGGCATTTTCTGTCGATCTCCTTTAGGCTTGAGTGATATATAACATAAGCCAAAGATATATACCTGTTGCATATACAAGATATAACAGTATATACTTTCTTGGTCCTAACTTAAACACGGCATAAGAGACAAAGCATATAAGAAATAAGTATATGAAATATAATGGTAAATACCGTAGAGTGATCGCATGGAGAGCAGAAAAGTTCAGAAAGTAGGCTATTCAACCACAACCGTATCACTCCCAAGCAATTGGATCAAGCGAAATAACATAAAGCCAGGCGACCTTGTATTCATTGTCCCGGAAATAGATGGGACATTGCGAATCGTTCCGAGCAATTTACTTCGAAGAGAAGAGGCGGAGGAATATATTGTAAATGCCGATGCATGTGATGAAAGAAGATTGCTAGAGAGAATGATCGTTGGAAGCTATATACTTGGACGAGACGTTATCAGAATAACTTCAACCAGTCGAATAAGAAGCGAGTATGTAGAAGAAGTTAGAGGCATCATTCGCAAACTTATCGGACTTGGCATATTGGAAGAGACCCCGAAAAACATTCTTCTTCAATGTTCCATTGACCCAACGAAATTCCAAATGGATATGCTCATCAGACGCTTGTCCATCATAGCCTCAACTATATACAGTGAAGCAATGCAGGCCCTTGTAGAGAGGAACACTAAGCTAGCCAAGGACGCCATCAGCCGTGAAGATGAAGCAGACATGATATACTTTCTGGCAACAAGACTGCTTGTCCTAGCGCAACGAAAACGGGATTTAGCATTGAAAATCGGCTTGACTAAACTCGTTTTAGTTCCTTGTACTTGCCTAATACTGCAGTTTCTTGAATTGATTGCAGACTATTCTGAAGACATAGCAAAACGAGTAATTGAGCTTGAAAGATATAAGGAGGCAATCAGCACCGCAACACTCGAAAGAATTTATCACTTAGGCGAGCTAACGCAAACCATATTCCAAAAAGCCGTAGATTGTATCTTTATCAGAGATCTGAAGATCGCAAATAGCCTATTGGAAATGCATTATGTGCTGCAAAGCAAATTTGAACAGGAGATGCGCGAACTACCAGAAATTCCCTATTTGAGGACAATAGTTTCAAACTTGAGCAAGATTGCCGACAAGGGCGCAGTGATTGCTCAAATAGCAATCAACACCACGTTAATGAAATCAGACAAGGAATTTGGGGAAATCCTCAAGATAAAAAAACATACACGAACAATGCCATTGTCCACTAAATGAGAATAGCTGTTGCCTCCGCTGTTTCTTCCACTATGTTTAGCGGATACTTAACTTAGGAAGACTAAAAAGTCAGGTCTACATATTAGTAAATAGAAGAATATACTCAAGGCGTTTCAGATGGAAGATTTAGAAGAACAACTACGTAACATTGATGTTTTTCTCCGAATATTGGTGAAGAAAATCGCTGAAAGTGAGAATTGCTCCAAAAAGACCAAGGTTGAACCTATTGAAAGTCTTCTTAGAAAAAAATACATTATAGAGAAGCATTCAGAATCAAACCCTTCAGCTAATAATACGATTCCACTTCTGCAGACTGAGGAGCCTTTGATTGATGTTTTCGAAGATGACAAACGTGTTAGAATTCTGATGCAGCACCGCTGTAATAATGAAAAAGTGGTCATTCACACAGATGCAGACGGCCTGCAAATATGCTCAAAAAAACGCAGAAAGCTAAAGATGCCCATGAAACATTTACAAGTTGAAAATATGATTGTGAGATGCAATAATGCAGTTCTTGAAATCAACATTCCAAAAACGAAGTTGCCTCTCTTTTCTCTTCCAGGATTCAGCAAGTGTAAACAATGTCAAACGTGCTCTTTTTCATGTACGTGATTTGTCCCCCTGCCGAAATGTATCATGTTCCACGCGCGTTCATGTATGTAATAAATCACTGTTTTCAGCAAGAGTTCTAGAGCGCCGACGCTCGTGCTCAAAACTACGTTTCTGGTAAACAAGTACACTAAAAGTATTGTAGTTAGAGTTGCAACTACACGCCAAGTTATACTTTTGGCCAAACTTCTCACATTCTTCTCCATTAAGCACACACCTTTTAACCCTGAATAACCCTTCACTCATTTAACTTTTCACACAAGGATTCCAACTTCTTGCCATTTGCCTTCAATGCAATACCGAAGTCGGCTTCACCTATTGTTCCCTGCTTTTCAGACTTGACGATATCTACTAAAAGCACGTGCTGGTGTTGTGAGCTCTTCTCCGCTTAATTCGTATTTCTCTAACCGATTTTGTTTAGTACCCCGAACACTTTTATTTTGTGGAATTGGAGCACAAGCTCTGTTGGGTCTATCCCTAAAGCTAAGCTGAGAAGCTCAGAATAATGGAGAATTGGCATATTGTATTCTTCATGAAACGTTGACTTCATCAGAACTTGCCCCAAATCTAATGTTAAGAAACAAAACGGGCAAAGAGTCACTATGCAGTCGGCACCTGCTTTAATGGTGTTCACAATTTTCTCGCGGGCAATGGCCAAAGCAACATCATCAGCGTAGCCTCTCAAAAGCCCTCCGCAACATTTTAACTTGTTTCGATACCAGATGCTTTTTGCCCCTAAAATCTCAATTAGATCATCGTAGATATGTGGACTTTCGGGATCATCGAATTTTAGAAGAGCACTCGGTCTGAGCAGGTGGCAACCAGAAAACGACGCCACTTTTAGATTGCTCAAATCTTTACGTACGCTCTCTTTCAAGCAATCTAAGCCCACGTCATCCATTAGGACATGTAAATAATGCTTCACTTCCCTGCTGCCTTTAAATTCTTTTCCAGCACTAGACAGGATTTGGTTTACTCGTGCCTTCAGTTTTTCGTCTTCTTTCAGCATGGCATTTGCCATAGCTAAGGACTCAAAACAGCCCGTGCATAACGTGACTATGTTGAGATCACCTTCTTCAGCCAAGCAGATGTTGTATGCAGCAATGGATAAGCTGGTTTCTAAATCTATGGACTGTATAGGTGGCGGGGCGCAACAGGTCATGTTGGGCAGATCAACAAGCTCTATTCCTAGCTTGGTTAGAGCCTTCCTTGCAGATACCTCATAGCTCGGTTGACGAGCTGGTATGGTGCAACCTAGGAACAGAGCGTAGCTTGTCACGACCCTTCCTCCCCTTTCTGTTGCAGCTTATCAAATCCGGTAGCAGAAAGAATCTTTCTGAGTGCATTCACGCCCGCTGGTTGAAGATGCGGCAAGCCGAGGGCTGATCTTTTTTTCTCTATAAATTTCGAAAGCTGGACTATGCGCCCTTCGTTTAAGAGGGCGTATGCAAACTCTGAGTAAATCTTTGGAATGTGGCCATCTTTAAAGGCGATGTTTCTCAACGCGTATATCACGTCAGCTATTTCGACCGTTTGTGGACATCTCTCCTGACAGTTATAACACGAACAGCATAACCAAATGCTGTTGCCTGAAAGCACTTCATCCCTTTCTCCTAGGAGCGACAGTTTGATGAGTTCTCTAGGATTGAAACGTGGAGTGATTTTGGCCACCGGACAACTGCTGGCACAGGTTCCACATTGATAGCATAGAGTAATAGTTTCGCCGCCCAAACGACTCGCAACTACATTGGAGAACACTTGACTGGTTGTTTTCTCTTCTTTTTCCTGCTTCATTATAATTACCCTCTCTTCTTACTAAACTCCCATCAACTGCAGTGGCCCAAACCTCTCTAATCTCTCAGTAATCATTTGAACAGCTTCAGCGAACTTGGCGCCTTCAATGTATACCATGTTCAACATCTCTAACCTTTCTGGTTCTATACCGTACTCTTTCAGCAACATTCTGGCAAGCTCCACCTTCTTTTTAGCCTTCTGGCTACCAACCTCGTAATGACAGCCGTCACTTTTGCATCCCACAACAATTACTCCTTGAGCACCCGCTTTGAAAGCCTCCAGAAACTGGTGAACCTGTAGGATCCCCGTGCACGGAACCTTCATGACCCTTACATTAGCTGAATACTGCATCATAGCCATACCTGAAGAATCTACGGCAGCGTGACCACACTCTGAACAGCAGATGGCCAGAACTAAAGGCTTCGATGTTCCGTTTATGGACATAAGTGCCTTCATCTGGGCTAACATCTGATTCGGTCTCGAATGTCTAAGCTCAATAGCGTTGAGGGGGCAAGTTCCCACACAAATACCACATCCTTCACAAAGAAGATCAGATGTCCTGGCAACAAAGTGACCTTCAGTCGTTGGTACCAAACTTATCGCGCCGTAAGGACAAGTAACTGGGCAAAACTCACAGTCACCGCAATACTCTTCGTTGACTATGGCAGTTCTCTGATCTTTAACTATCTTGCCAGTCATCAAGAATTTCGCAGCCTTTAGAGCTGCAGAGTGGGCATGCAGAGAAGCCGTTGGCGCGTCTTTCGGAAAGGTTGCCCCTCCACAAAGGTAAATCCCCCTCAACTTGGTTTCTGTTGGTCTCAGTTTGGCGTTGTATTCTTTGAAGAAGCCATCTTCATCCAACTCGAGACCCAGAATCTCGGCAAGCTCCTTGGTGCCTTCAGCGGGCACCATGGCTGGAGCCAACACAACCAGATCAGCGTCCAATTCCAGAAATCTTTTCAGAAGACCGTCCTCAACATCGACGATTAACCTATTCGTCTCCGTTGCCCATGAGATTTCGGTTGGTCTACCCTTTACGAATTTTATTCCCATTTCCCTGGCTCGTTCGTAGTAGTATTCGTGTTCTCTCCCGGTGGTTCTTATGTCTATATAGCAGATCGTAACGTCTGTCTCGGGATAGGCTGTTTTGATCAACGAGGCATGTTTTAGGGAGATCATACAGCAGATGCTCGAGCAGTAGGGATTGTAACGTCTGTCTCGCGAACCGACACATTGTATCATAACGATTTTCTTGGCGGGCTTGCGGTCTGAGGGTCTAATGATCGCACCACCTGTGGGACCGAAGCCGTCGATCATCCTTGCGAATTCAAGATTGGTTATGACATCTGGGTAGTCGCTGTAGTGGTACTCCGTTATAACGGTGGAATCGAACTCTTGGAAGCCCGTGGCAACTGTGATGCTGCCTACGTTTAGGGTTATCCGCTCGCTTTTCTGGTCCAGTTCAATGGCATCAGTGGGACAAATTTCAACGCATTTCGCGCAATCGTGGAATTTGCAGGCGCTTTCGTCGATGACGTAGACGGGTGGATGAACGTTCGGAACTCTCATGTAGATGGCTTTACGAGTTTTCAGATTCGCATTGTACTTGTCGGGTACTTCCACAGGGCAAACGGTGGTGCATAAATCGCACGCAACACATTTCAGTTCGTTAACGTATCTCGGTTTCTTCTCTATTGTGACTTTGTAGTTTCCAGGAACCCCTTCAACACCCACGACTTTTGAGTTGGTCAGTACATTTAGATTAGGAATCTGGCTCAAGCCGGAACGGTATACGCATTTCCGGGAGGTGTGGGTGATGGTTTTAACATCAGAGGCTGGAGACTGTATACAGATGGCACAATCGTCCGTAGGGAAGAATCGACCTGCACGAGCAGCCAAACCGCCTAGAAAAGGCGCCTTTTCAACCAGATTCACTTCGAATCCCAAATCCGCCAGATCCACCGCTGTCTGCATACCGGCTATACCTCCGCCTATGATCAAGGCAGATTTGAGGGCTGAAAACTCCAATTTCTCTATAGGTTCGAGAAGCCTAGCACGTTCTATGGCGGCTAGAAGCATGGCTTTGGCTTTTTCAGTAGCTTCCCTAGGTGCTTCCCTGTGAGGCCAAGCACAGTGATCTTTGAGGTCAATAACCTCCACCAGATAGGGATTAAGACCCGCCTCATCAACCGCTTGAACAATATTCACTTCGCTTAGCTTCGGGAGACTCTCTGCAACGACAACTCTGTTAATCCTTCCACCTTTAACGGCGTCCACGATAGTTTGTAATCCTTCGCCACGCCAAAACTCACTGTTTCTCTCGACAAGAACCACGTCTGAAACATGTTTCACATAATTAAACATAGCATCGAAGTCTAGAATTTCGGAGAGTTGATGCCCGCAATCTGAAAGAAATACTCCAACTTTCACTTCTTCCATTTTAACCTCTCATCTTCTTACCAGTTTGGCAACAGCTTTTCACTATCGTATACCTTAACTTCCAAGGACATCTCACGCATGCGTGCATTTTTTCTTTTATGTCCAGTACCGCTATTTCGCACCTTCACAACTGGTGGCCACGAGAAAGCAAGTTTAAGTTTTTTGACATATGTTTCACTTAAGCTTAGTTTAAAGAGAACTTATGAAAAGAACTGGAGGATATTTAATTCTTTCCTTCATGAAGTTCGCATGCAAAGTGGGCATCTTTAGAATATGTTATATGCAACAAAAATGCACATCACGCATGACACAGGCATTTATGAAAAGTCGCGGAAGAAACCTCGTAGAAGAATTGTAACGGCTTTCCCAACGCTCCAAATTGGTTAGAGCAACTTTCTATCTATTGTTCATCAGATATTCGTGTATGGCTCTTGCCGCTCTTTTGCCTGCTCCCATGGCGCTAATGACTGTGGCTACGCCGCTAACTATGTCTCCACCCGCATAGACTCCCTCCTTACTCGTCTTTCCAGTTTCTTCATCAACAACTATTGTGCCCCATTTAGTGACTTCAAGGCCTTCAGTGGTCTGTTGAATTAATGGATTTGCAGTGTTCCCTATAGCTACAACCACGGTGTCCACGTCAATAATAAACTCGGACCCCTTTATCGGAATAGGTCTTCTGCGTCCCGACTCGTCTGGTTCTCCAAGTTCCATCGCAATACATTCTATTCCTTTTACCCAGCCACGTTCATCGCCAAAATATCTAACTGGATTAGAAAGAAACTTGAATTTTATTCCCTCTTCCTCAGCGTTTTCTACTTCTTCCATCCTAGTCGGCATTTCCTTTCTCGATCTTCGGTAAACTACCCAAACTTCATCTGCTCCTAGTCTAAGGGCTGACCTCGCAGAGTCCATGGCCGAGTTCCCGCCACCTATAACCGCAACCTTCTTTCCCACCCATACCGGTGTATCATATTCGGGAAACTTGTACGCCTTCATCAGGTTAACACGTATCAAGAACTCGTTGGCCGAGTAGATCCCACATAGGTTTTCGCCAGGTATTCTCATGAAACGTGGAAGCCCTGCACCGGTGCCTACGAAGACTGCGTCAAAAGATTCAAGCAGTTCCTTCACGGTGTATAGTTTTCCAATCACGGCATTCATTTTGATAGTGGCACCTAACTTCTCTATGTATTCAGCTTCAGCCGCGACAATTGCTTTAGGTAACCGAAACTCTGGAATCCCATAAATGAGTACGCCCCCAGGCTTGTTCAAAGCCTCAAAAACGACGACCTCGTGTCCAAGCTTGGCCAAGTCCGCTGCAACCGTCAAACCCGCTGGACCCGCACCTACAACTGCAACCCTTTTGCCTGTAGGCGCAGGTTTTTTTGAAATCTCATAGCCTCGCTCTCTTTCCCAGTCAGCCACAAACCTTTCTAATCTTCCAACGGAAATCGGGTCCCCAATTTTCCCCATCGTGCAATATGCTTGGCATTGTTCCTCTTGTGGGCAGACCCTGCCACAAATGGCTGGAAGGCTATTCTTTTCCTTAACCTTCTTTATCGCCTCACCAAACCTGTGTTCTTTAATCAATCTTATGAATTCCGGAATGTCCACCTCCACTGGGCACGCCTTCACACATGGAGCCTTTTTACATTGCAGACATCTTTCAGCTTCAGCCACGGCTTCTTCCTCTGCGTAGCCGAATGCCACCTCGTTGAAGTTTTGGATGCGTTCTTCAAGGCCTTGCTTGGACATGGAAATGACTTCTTTCCGAACCTTGGGTTTGGGCTTACTCATAGGTTGCTTCTGCCCTCCTCGTAAAATACGAACGCAAGCTTCTCTTGAGGGGAATACATTTTCAGCCGAGTCATCAACTCTTCAAAATCAACTTGATGCCCATCAAAGTCTGGACCATCAACGCAAGCGAATAGTGTTCTGCCGCCAACAGTTACTCTGCATGCACCACACATCCCCATCCCATCAACCATTACTGGAATCAGATTCACAATTGTGGGTACGCCATAGGGACGAGTCAATTCTGAAACTTTTTTCATCATCAAAATTGGTCCCATAGTTATCACGCGGTCAATCTTCCTTTCTTTGAGCAGATCCTCAAGGAAGCCCAGTCCCTTGTAGCCTCTTGTTCCATCATCTGTTGCCGCGTAGAGTTCATCGCATACTTTTCGCATTTCATTTTCAAAAATCAGTTGATTTTCAGTTCTAGCGCCGATTCCACCAATGACTTTGTTGCCTGCTTCGTGAAGGGCTTTAGTCTGAAAGTGTAAGGGGGCCACCATCACTCCGCCGCCAATGCATAGCACAGTTCCAAATTTTTCGATTTCAGCGGGTTTCCCCAAAGGACCCAACAAGTCAAGGATGCAATCTCCTTCTTCTAACTGTCCAAGCTGTCTCGTTGATTTGCCAACTTCGTGGCAGACCACTGTTATCGTCCCTTTTTCAGGGTCCACACCAGCCATGGTGAGGGGAATCCTTTCTCCCTTTTCATCCACCCTTAGGATTATGAATTGCCCTGGCTTGGTTTTCGCGGCTATTTCTTTGGCTGAAAACTCGAATAGGTTGATGTGGGGAACCAGTTCCCGTTTTGTCACCATTTTGTACAAGCTAGTCGCCTCCTCCTTCAACCCTCAAAGGATTCGGTCCGAGCTTCCTTATTCTTTCCACAAAATCAGTCATCATGGTCGCGAATTTCTGCCCTTCAGAAGATGAAGCATAATCTATTTCAAGCCGTTCTGGATTTATGCCAAGTGCTGGAAGGGATTTTTTCATTACTTCCACTCTGCTTTCGGCCTTCACGTTACCATCTATGTAATGGCAGTCGCCGATGAGGCATCCCGTTATGATAACTCCGTCAACACCGTTCTGAAAAGCCTTTAAAACATGAAGTACATCCACCCTGCCGCTACACGGAACACGCAAGATTCGAACATTTGAAGGATATTGAATCCTTGATATACCCGCGAGGTCAGCAGCACCATAAGAACACCATTGACACGCAAAACACAGTATGATCGGCTCGAAACTATCACCCAAGCCTGCGGGCTTCTTCGGCTTGAGTAATGCTTCAATGGCCGCCACAATCTGTTTATCCGTGAAGTGTTTGAGCTGCATGGCTCCCATAGGGCATTCCGCTGCACAAACACCACAGCCTTTGCAATTAGCTTCAATAATATTGGGCAGTCCAAAGGATAATGCCTCAATGGCGTTGAAAATGCATGAAACTACACATGCATCACAGGTGACACAGATGTCCTTGTCAACTGTTGCCTTAACGGCTTCAGCCTTTATTCTCTTAGTAGCCATCGGAATCCCTGCCCTAGAGGCTGCAGCACAGGCTTGAGCGATGCTTTCAATAACATCTTTCGGACCGTGGGCTGTGCCACAAACAAATATGCCCTCTGATGCAAAGTCAACAGGCCTAAGCTTTGGATGAGCCTCAAAAAAGAAGCCGTCAGCACCTAGAGGTACTTTAAGTATAGAAGAGAGCTTTCTCCCATCTTCATGTTGAACTAGAGGTACTGATAAAACAACTAAGTCGCTGTTAATCTCAATCATAGCGTCCAAGTACACATCATAAACTGTAACAGTCAGTTTTCCATCAGGTTTTGAAGTGACTTTTGGAGGTTTATCCTGGTCATAGCGGATGAAACTTATGAAGTTCGCCCTTGCCTCACGGTAAAAATCTTCGTATTCTCCGTAAGTCTGCAAGTCGCGAAAAAGTATGCTGATTTCTATATCTGGATATAATTTTTTGAGGAGTAGGGCGTTGTTGAGGGCTACCATGCAGCATATTCTTGAACAGTATGTTCTGCCAGTTTTTTCTCTGGCTCCGACACATTGGATCATAACAACTCTTTTGGGCTTTTTGATTTTCCCACTTTTAAGAAGCTGTTCAAGTTCAAGTTGCGTCACAATGTTTTCATTTTCCTTGTATCCATACATTCCCACAGGCTTGAAATCCTCGGCTCCTGTGGCTACGATTATTGTGCCTACGTTGATTTGTTCATGCTCGTTTGAACCCTTCTTTTGAAGTGTTACGTCAAAGTTTCCAATGAAGCCCTTCGCCTCTTGAACGATGGTTGATGTGTGCAAGTGTATGTTGCTGTGTGCCTTCACAGCGGTAATAGCTTCATGTAGTATTTCTGATGCGTCACGTTCCGTAGGCTGTAACTTGTGCAAATATCTCAGCATTCCACCAAGTTCCACTTCCTTCTCAACCAAGTGGACATCGAAGCCTTGCCTTGCGATTGACATAGCCGCGGTCATCCCAGCTATGCCCCCGCCTATGACCAGTGATGAGGGATTTATCTCGAGTTCTGGCTCTATTTGGGGCTCAAGGAAGCTTGCTTTGGCAACAGCCATTCTGACAAGATCTTTGGCTTTTTCTGTTGCTTCTCTCGGATGGCGCATGTGAACCCATGAGCAGTGCTCCCTTATGTTGACCATTTCAAAAAGGTATTTGTTTAACCCGGCTTCTTCGCACGCATTTCTGAAAACTGGTTCATGGGTTGCGGGAGTGCAAGATGCAACTACAACTCGATTGAGTTTATGCTTCTCTATGCATTCCTTGATGAGGTTCAACCCGGCAGATGAGCACATGTAGAGATTTTTTTCGGCGCAAACAACATTGGGTAAAGTTTTGGCATACTCTACAACAGCTGGTACGTCGACTACTCCGCCGATATTGAACCCGCAGTCACAGATGAAAATCCCAATTCTTATTTCTTCTTTACCCGCTTTCACTTTACTACCCTCCCCACAGCAGTGGGTGCAGTCACCTCTGCGGCTCTAGCTGCTGCTGCACTGGCTTGCGTAACCGACTCAGAGATATCCTTAGGCGCTTGGCAATATCCACAAACGAAGATTCCTTCTACGTTTGTTTCAACAGGCGTAAGTAACGGGTCTTTTGTTTTGAAAAAGCCGTATTCATTTAATTCTAAGCCGAAAATTTTTGCCAGAACCTTATTGTTTTCTCTTGGAATTAAAGCTGGGCAAAGCACAACGAGATCCGTTTGCAACTCGTTTATCTTTCCTTCAAAGATGTCTACATACCGGACCAAAAGATCCTTTGTCGAAAGGTCTTCTAGGATTGCGGAGGGACGCCCATTAACGTATTTGACATCCCATTCGTCTCTGGCTCTGCTGACGAATTCTTGGAATCGTTTCCCGAATACTCTTAGATCCATGTACAAAATGTAAACTTCACATTCTGGATAGTGTTCTCTAACTAGGATTGCCTCTTTTGTGGCGTACATACAGCACACACTTGAGCAATATGGTAATCCCTTTTGCTGGGTTCTTGAGCCAACGCATTGTATGAAAACTATTCTATGCGGATGCTTGTTATCTGAAGGCCTCAAAAGCTCTCCACGGGTTGGCCCAGAAGCATTAATAAGCCTCTCAAATTCCAGCGACAGAAGAACATTCTTGTATCGTTTATAACCATACTCGGTTATCGACGCTGGATCATAAAGCTCTAAGCCCGTGGCCAATATTATGCTTGAGACATCAAGGGTTAACTCTTCAGGTTTTTGGTTGAAATCGACTGCTTGTGCTAAGCAAGCTTTTTCACATTCGCGACATTCAGAACAGCCTCCACATGAAAGACATCTGTTAGCTTCTTCAACAGCCATTTCTTCTGTATACCCAAGCAAGACTTCTTCAGAATTCTCAGTTCGCTTTTCAAGAGGAAGAACTGGAATAGACTTTCGCTCCTTTTTGACGATTCCTTCCTTCGGAACATTTTCAACTTTGATGTGTTTTTCAGGTCTTCCAGTCCTCATATCTTCGCCTCTCAGGTATCTATGAATTGAGATTGCTACCTCTTTTCCACATGCAATAGCCTCTATAACAGACGCTGGACCTAATGTTGCATCTCCTCCAGCAAATACGCATGGTATGTTAGTTTCAAAAGTTACCGGATCAACAATTATGGTTCGTCTAGATATCTTGATCTTCTCTGGAAGAGTTGAAGAATCAACTATTTGTCCTATAGCAATTATCACAGTATCAGCTGGAATGGTTTGTTCTGACCCCTCAATTGGGATAGGTCGCTTTCTACCTGTTTCATCGGGTGGACCAAGCGCCATTTTCAGACATTCTATGACCGCAACCTTACCGTTTTTACTAAGTATCCTTTTAGGAGCAACTAGAAACTTTATTTCAACTCCTTCCTTTTCAGCTTCTTCAACTTCTGGCTGATGTGCTGGCATCTCAGCCCTTGATCTTCTATAAAGAATCGTCACTTTCTTTGCACCAAGTCTCAGAGCTGTTCTTGCCGAATCCACTGCAACGTCACCGCCACCAATTACTACGACAGAATTACCAAGGTTGACTTTTTTTCCCAAATTCGCATTCCGCAGAAAATCCAGCGCATGTAAAACTCCTTCCAGATTTTCTCCGTCTATTCCAAGTCTTACACTTTTCTGAGCCCCAACAGCCAAGAAAAATGCTTTATATCCCTTTTTTTTCAGGTTTTCAAGAGTTGCATCCTTGCCAAGAGTTGTGTTTGTATGTATTTCTACACCTAGATCCACTAAGTAACCAATATCTTCATCTAGCACTCGTTTTGGAAGCCTGTAGTTTGGAATTGCATATCGTACCATTCCACCAGGCTCTGAATCTTTTTCAAAAACCGTGACAGGGTATCCCATTCTGATGAGTCGATAAGCGGCTGCAAGCCCTGCTGGACCTGAACCTATTATTGCTACTCTTTCGTCATACTTCTTCGGCAGTAGTTCAGGTTTTTCTTTCTCTGTCTTTCGTGCATAGTCAACTACGAACCTTTTTAGGGCACAAATTGCAATGGGTTCATCAACCTTTCCTCTCTCACATTCATTCTCGCAGAGATGGAAGCAGACCCGCCCAAGGACCCCTGGAAGCACTAAGTCCTTTTTTATGAGATCGTATGCTTCCTTAAACTTTCTATTTGCGATTAATGCTACATAACCTTGAGCATTGACGCCGGCTGGACAAGCATAACGGCACGGTGGAGTTCCCCTTCTATCTATTGCAAAAACATTAGGAACAGATTGAGGGAAAAGCCTGTAAATTGCTTTCCTTTTTCCTAATCCCATATCAAACTCGTTTGGCAATGCAACCGGGCAAACTTTGGTGCAATCATCGCAGCCGGTGCATTTAGACTCATCCACATATCTGGCTTTCTTCATTATTTTAACTCTGAAATTACCTGCTGAACCATTGACTTCCTTCACTTCAGAATAGGTTAACAGAGTTATGTTGGGATGATGAAGGCACGCAATCATCTTGGGTCCAAGAATACATATGGAGCAATCCATCGTTGGGAAAGTTTTGTCAAGCTGAGCCATCCGTCCCCCGATACTAGGAGATTTTTCAACAAGATATACTGTGAAACCGCGGTTAGCGAGATCAAGAGATGCTTGCATCCCGGCTATGCCTCCGCCAACCACAAGTACAGCATTGGTAGCCAAAGTTAATTCCTCGCACATTTGCACATACATTTCAGAAGGAAAGCCGTGTATATGATTCTATAAAAGAATATCGTGGAAATGTATGCATGCCTGATAATCGTAGCGTTCTGAGAAGGTGCAATGCTCCTACTTCCATATATGCCGCCACATTTCCTTCGAAGACTCATTGTAAGTGACTTGTGTTTGCATTGCTGGAAAGGAAGGAGGTTATATGCGGCCTAGAGCTCGCATTGCGTCGACAATTTTTTTAACCGCTGTCACGTAAGCAGCTGTTCGCATGTCCATTAGTGATTGCTGTGTAGTAAGAGAGGTGTCTACTTGATACTGCTTCGCGTTTTGATAGACGCCTTTAAAGGCTTTTGTCATTGCTTGTTTCAATTTTTCATCAACTTCTTCATCGCTCCAATAGTATCCCATGCGATTTTGGACCCACTCGAAATAGCTTACTGTAACGCCTCCAGCATTGGCTAAGACATCTGGAACAATTACAACACCTTTTTCATACAGTATTCTATCTGCTTCGGGAGTTGTCGGACCATTTGCCTCTTCAACTATAAGTTTTGCTTGAACCTCGCTGGCGTTCTTCTCGGTTATTTGATTCTCCAAGGCCGCAGGAATAAGTATGTCACAGTCTACAGTGATTGGGTCTACGGTACTTATCTCCTTGCTTCCTGGAAAACCATTGACACTGCGTGTTTTAGTTTTGAACCCTGCGAGCTTTACAGGATGCATACCTTCGGGGTTATATACGCCGCCTGTAGAATCGCTGACTGCTACGATTTTGCAGCCCAATTCATAAAGATATTTGGCTATCGGTCGCGCTACATTACCATATCCTTGTATTGAGACTCGTGCTCCCTTCAAGGGTATATTGAAGGTTTTCACTGCTTCTAGTGTAGCAAAAAATGCTCCACGACCAGTTGCAGTTCCTCTTCCTCTTGAACCACCTATCTCTAAAGGTTTAGCCGTTATTACTCCAGGAACACACTTCCCCACAATCTTACAGTATTCATCAGTAAACCACCCCATAATTTGAGCGTTTGTTCCCACATCAGGTGCAGGGATGTCTTGATCTGGCCCAACGAACTTCGCTATCGCAGCTGCATAGCCTCTTGTTAATCGTTCAAGTTCACCTTCTGACATGTTCTTTGGATTACATGTTATTCCGCCTTTTCCGCCGCCAAAAGGAACACCAACAACAGCGTTTTTAATACTCATCCAAAACGCCAATGATTTAACTTCGTCTAGACATACTCCTAGATGATAGCGAATGCCGCCTTTCGCTGGACCTCTGGCTGTGTTGTGTTGCACACGGTAACCTGTGAAGACCTTTGTTTTCCCATCGTCCATTTTTACGGGAATTGAAACAATTAACATTCGTTCTGGGCTACTCAAGACTTCTACGATATTAGGTTCCAGATTCAGTACAGCCGCTGCCTTCTTCAGCGGTTTCAACGCCTCTTCATATAGGCTAGTTTGCTTAGGCATGTTTCCACACCTTTACATTTGTAAACTATAGCTTGGATAGACAACTTCTTGTTATTTAGTGTTACTCTCTATTCGATCAAAAATAATCACTGGATCACTGGTTTACCAATTAGTATGCTAGATAGGCTTCTTGCAGCTTCAGACAATTCTATCTTTCAGGCAGATATTTCAGCATCGCCAGAGGAGAGATTAAATTCTGGATTTTGGCAGATGCTATGGCTATTCTTCACTAAGCCAAGCTTCTCTTGCCCAGTAAGGTTTTTTCACATATGAATATATATAGTGGCTAGCAATGGCTCCATGAGCCGCAGCTACGGTGATTAAGCGAAGCCCGACATAGGTAATGTCGCCTACAGCGAAGATTCCTTCAATGTTTGTTCTCTGAGCTCTGTCTGTCATGATGAAGCCCCGTTCATCGGTTCTTAATCCAAGGTGTTTGAAGGCTTCATTGTTTGGAACGAGTCCTATTGCGATTATGATGGCGTCAACTCTTTTTTCTAGTTTCTTTCCTTCCTGTTTTATCACAGCCTTTTCCACTCTATTGTGTCCCCTTTATAGCTACTATCTCACCCTTGAGAATTAGATCAACCAATCCGCTTTTTCTCATCTTTTCCACATTTTCATCAAAAGCGCGAAAACTTTCACGTCTATGGACCAAAGTTATTTCATCAGCCAAGTTGAGCACTTCAAGTGCCGCATCTATAGCTGTGTCTTCACCACCAATCACTAGAACCTTTTTTACCAAAAAATCTTCTGGATGAGACGGAAAATAATACACCCCTCTACTACCTGTGCTGAATTTGGATTCGTTGGATATTCCTAGCCGTCTAGGTTTGGTTCCCGTGGCGATAACCACAACCCTAGACCTATACTTTTTCTTGTCAGTAGTTACCGTCAGATCTTTGGCAATATCTAAGACCGACTCGTTCTTCACTGTGACACCGCTGAATCGAAGATGCTACAACCAATTTCTCACTAACTCTATGGCCACAATTCCCTCAGGAAAGCCGGGATAATTCGGAATTATCTTGTTAGGATAAAGAGTCGCGAGGAGGCCACCTATCTTGTCTCTTTGGAAAAGAACAACTTTCAAGTGTCTAACTGCACACATAATAGCCGTACTCAACCCTGCAGGACCGCCACCTACAACAATGACATCAAACTCTTCATCTTCAGACGGACTTTTCATCACGCCACCGCTCCTTCTACAACTGAAATGTTGGTTATTTTTAAACCCTACGCGTTGACTAACGAATTGGAAGCAATAAACCCGCAAATCTAGTATGCATGGATTTGTTTTAGCGGTTCGTTAGATTGCATGCATGACTCTATTTTGAAGCTTTTCCATTAACATTAGCATTATCCTCTACCAAACCTCCAAAATGCATACATGCGAGGACTAAAAATTATGTATGCGTATTTACAAAACTATACAGAGCTGCGAATGCTTTCTCTAATGCTGCTCATTCTGCTTACGTTATTTATTATGGTCTCCAATCTATATGTACTTTTTAACGTCCTTGCGATCTGCTTTGAAATAAAACTTGGTCGACGGATAAAATGATAAAAAGCTTCATGCGTCATTTGCTTGATTTCATGATTGGGTACTGCGTTTGGGCATATCTCGGAAACCGCGATACCTGTTTCCCAGTGTTCCCCTTCCTTTAGTAACCCCTTCATCTCGAATTCATCCCAGATGTCAATTCCAGGAAAAATTCTCAATATATTAAATTGTGGAAAATCTATGGGAATCTTTTCTGCAAATTCTATTGTGTTCTGGATTTCCTCTCTGGTTTCATCCGGAGCCCCTACGATAAAGGATCCAATTATCACGTCTATTCCGGCTTTTCTGGCTGTTTTCACAGCAGTTCTAGACTGCTGAGGGGTTATTCGTTTATTATAGTATTTTAGAATTCTTGGATTGGCGCTTTCGATGCCGTAGTAGAGGATTCTGCAACCTGCTTTTGCAATTTCCTGGAACATTTCGCGGGAGCAATTGTCAACTCTGCTTTCACAAATCCATTCCATATCCAATTTTTCTTTTCTCATACCCTTGCAAATTTTGATCACTCTTTTTCGATCTAGCGTGAAGCTGTCATCTACAAAGATGAACTGTTTATATCCCTCACTCGCAAGAAAATGCAGTTCCTTCAGAGTGTTTCGGACAGATCTGGGTCTCCATACATTACGAGCTAGCTTTTGACAACTGCAAAATCGACATCTGTAAACACATCCACGAGAAGAAACAATGCTGGTGAACCTCTTTGGAGCCACATTTGCTCCAACAATCATGCAATGATACTCTACGTCAATCAATCTACGATCTGGGAACGGGAGGGAATCCAGATCCTTTATCAGATCTCGGTCAAGAGTGGAAACTATACTTGTTTTTTGTCTGAAAGTAATTCCTCGAACTTTCTTGAGCTTGTCCTTTTTCCTGAGACAATCCACAAGGTCAATGACTGTGTTTTCTCCTTCTCCTCGAACAATGATGTCGACAGAAGGATATTTTCTGAGAATTCGTTTAGAGTTGAATGTTGCATAACAGCTGCCAAAGACTGTAGTAATGTTTGAGTTTTTCTTTTTCACTTCACTACTGATTAATGCGGCTGTAGGCCCAGAGCTCGCAAAAGTTGAAAAACCAAGAATGTCGGGATTTTCTTTCTCTACCCACTTAACTGTTTCTTCTATGGTGAAAGACTTTGCTGCTTGATCCAAAACAGAAACCTCTATGCCCTTTTCTTTAAGTATTGCAGCTAAATACAAAATGCCCAAGGGAGGAAATGAAGCAACAGCAGCTTTATTTTTTTTCCGTTTGTCAAGGTCTTCAATCGGACTGGCATTGATAAAGGAAAACTTCATTCTCCACCCTTCAGTCACTTCCAAGTTTTGGTCTGATTGTTATCAATATATTGCAAAGTAAGATAAACTTTTCAACATTAGTTTAATTGTAATTCAAGGGTTTTGCAGAAAAAAGGAATTTGGTGGTTGATTTAGTGGTTTTTTGATGTTCCAACCACTAGAAACAACATTGTTCTGATTGCATGCATGCAAACACAAAAAGATAAAGAAGACCCACTATTTTGGGGCGTCCTAGGCCTACAGCTTTTTGTCATAAATGTATGTACATATAGGTTTTTGACAACAACCTTTAAGGGATCACGAATTTCATCCCTTGTAGTAGTATGGTTGTTTTATGTAACCAAACGCTTCAGTGGCTGCTATGATAGCTTGCCCCACGGCTGTTCCAATCTGTTTAACTGGGCTCGTGGTCACGTCACCAGCAGCATATACACCGGTTACGTTGGTTCTTTGGCGATCGTCAATAATGATGTAGCCCCCTCTATCTACTTCAACGCCGGCTTCCTTAGCGATTTTACTGTTCGGTACTTCGCCAACTTGAATAAACACACCATCAACATCCGTCTCTCTAGTTTCACCGGTTTTGTTGTTGAATAGGACAACACTCTTTACTTTGACATCGCCTTTGATTTCTTTAAGCTCCGTGTTCCATAGAATATTCACCTTTTGCGCATGCAAGTCCTTCACAAGCGCTTCTTCAGCTCTTAACTGACTTCTTCGATGAGCCAACTTAACATCCGATGTCAAATTCGCAAGGTGTATTGCAGACACAACCGCTGAGTTTCCACCACCTATAACAACCACCTTCTTCTCTTTAAAGAATGGTCCGTCACACAGGGTGCAATAGCTGACTCCTCTACCCCGAAACTCTTTTTCACCGGGTACTCCAAGCTCCATGTAATGACAGCCAGAAGCAATAATCACCGCAGACGCTGAGTAAGTGGCTCTGTCCGTTTTAACAATTCTTCTTTCATCCTTAACATCTAGTCTAATGAACCTTTCTAACTGTCTGATTTCAGCTCCCACTTTTCTACAGTGCTCAGCCATTTTATCAACTAAATCGCGTCCACTGATTCCCTCAGAAAAGCCCGGGTAATTCTCGACTAACGGTGTGTCAGCAGCTGCGCCTCCAGGAGTTTTTTCCTCAAGAACTAGCGTTTTAAGCCCGCTTCGAGCTCCATAAATACCCGCCGTAAGACCAGCTGGTCCTGCGCCGATGATAATTAAGTCCCAACTCTCCATTCTCATCAACAGTCCATACGCTTTACATGAATTTCTAATTATCTCAATCTGCCGAAAAACTCTGTTGCGCTGCAAGTTTTTCTTTAATTTTCAAGCGTGTTTCTTGTGAAAGAGGACCCATCTTCGAAATTCTCTCGTTGAATGTTTCGAATGTGTTGAGTACCTTGTTGTATTCCGGAAGCGTTGTAGAAAACGACATAAGGCGGAGGGATTGAACGCCGTACCCTCTTAACTCCTTTTTCAATTGAGCAACATGCTTCCTCAAAGCCTCTTCAGTGAACACGCCGCCGTGGTCTTCAAGTAATATTACACCGTCAGCTCCAGAGGCGAATGCGTGCAACAAATGTTTCAAGCCGACTCTTCCCGTGCTGGGAACGCCGATTATCTCCACGTTGGGGGAATATGATGCTCTAGACTGCCCAGCTAAGTCAGCAGCTCCGTAGGCTATCTCTTTCTCAAGAAACGCAATGATCTTTGGCGCCTTGCCGCCTTCACTCACTTTGCCAATTTGAGCCATCAACTGGGCTTCAGTACAGTGCTTAAGGTCAATAGCCTCTCTAGGACATCTTGGCACGCAGATTCCACACCCAACACATGACATCGGGTTGATCCTTAGACCTGTAGAAGACTCTTCCACCGCCGCAACAGGACATGCTTTTATGCATATCCCACAGTTGTCACATTTTTCGAGAATAATATAAGCCACTTCTGGCGAGACAGAAACCTCACCTTTCCCCACGAACGTTGCAACCCTTGAAGCAGTAGACATCGCCTCTAAAACTGTTTCCCTCACGTCCTTTGGACTCAAGGCGCATCCAGCAATAAACACTCCTTCCCTTTGACTATCAACTGGCCTAAGCTTGTAATGTCTTTCCAAAAGAAATCCATTAGGGCCGACTTGGATGCCCAACTTTTGAGCCAATTCTTGAGTGCCCAAACTAGGAATAACGCCTAGAGTGAGCACTACCAAGTCGAATTTTCCCTCTACTTGAGCCCCAAGAAGGGTGTCCTCCGCCCTCACCAATATTTCATCACTCTGCGGAAGAACTTCTGCTACGCGGCCTCTGACAAAATGTACGTTATGATCTTGAGCCGTGGCGTAGAACTCTTCGTATCCTTTCCCATCAGCTCTTACGTCAGTGTAAAAAATCCATGGCTCGGCGTCAGGCACGATTTTTTGAACTATCATAGCCTGTTTAATTGCAGCCATACAACCTATCTTGCAACAATGTTCAACGCCAGGTTCCGCGTTCATCATTCGGCTACCCACACAGAGTATAAAGGCAACTTTCTTCGCTACCTTTCCGTTAGACGGTCTGCGCATTTCATAATTCAGGAGTAGCTCTAACTGCAGGTTCGTTACGATGTCTGGATGTAAACCGAAACTGTACTCCTCAAAAGCTTTCGGGTCGACTAACTCAAATCCGGTGCAAGCAACAATCGAGCCCACGTCTAGCTCAATGATTTCTTCTTTCTGGTTGAAATCAATGGCTTTACCCTTGCACAATTTTTCGCAAAGCCTACAGACTCCCTTAGTGAAGTATAAACAATATTCCTTGTCAATCACGTATGTTCTTGGAACCGCCTGCTTGAACGGCGTGTAAATAGCCTTTCGCGGAAACAAGCCAGCTGAGAATTCGCTTGGAACCTTGACAGGACAAAACTTCTCACACTCTCCACAGGCAGTGCATTTGGAATCATCTATAAATCTTGGATGCTTTTTGATCAAGACTCTGTAGTTGCCAGGAGAACCTTCAACGGCTATTGGTTCCGCCATGCTGATTATCTTTATGTTCGGGTGCTGTCCAGCGTACACCATTTTCGGCGTGAGAATGCACTGCGAACAGTCGAGAGTGGGAAAAGTTTTGCTAAGCTGGGCCATATGCCCACCTATGCTCGGACTTCTCTCCACCAAGTATACTTGATAGCCCTTGTCCGCCAACTCGATGGAAGTGATGATGCCCGCGATTCCTCCTCCAATCACGAGGATGTCTCTATTCACTGGTATGCTCTTCGTCTTTAATGGTTCGAGGTAACGGGCTCGCTCCACCGCCCCACGTACAAGGTCAATAGCCTTGGACGTTGCAGCCTCCTTATCGTCATGAACCCAGCTACACTGCTCTCTAATATTTGCCATTTCAAGGAAATACGGATTCAAACCAGCCGATTCCACCGCTCGTCTAAAAGTGTCAAGGTGCATCCGCGGTGAACACGACGCCACTACGATTCTATTGAGCCCCTGCTCTTTTATCCCCTTTATTATCATTTCTTGTCCAGGGTCACTGCACACATATTCGTATGTCTCCGCAATTTTTACCCCTTCAAATTTGGCAGCGGCTTCTCTTACCTTTTCCACATCTACCGTATCGCTTATGTTCCCCCCGCAGTGGCAAATGTACACTCCTACCTTCGTTTCTTCTTGGGCCATTTTGACTTCTCCATTTGACATAGCTTCTAAGCAACTCTACGGATTGAACTATAAATGTTAGTTTTCAATCTCTTAAACATCTTGCTAAAAAGCATACTGGTAGCGAACAACTTTGAGATATGAATCTCATTATGCGAAAACACAAAAAGGGAGAAAACTCTTGTCATAGTGTTGACGGTGAACACGTTTGCCCGAGGATAAAGAACTAGAACGATGGAAACGTCGAAAACTATTCGAAATGAGGAAACGCTGGATGGCAAAAGAGGCTGGAAAAGAAAAGGAAACAGGAAATCCCAAGAAAGTGTTAAGCCGAGTTCTGATCGGTCGGGCCTCAGAAGTCTTGGACGCTGCAGAACGCCAGTATCCTGAGACTATCCCTCAAATTGAAAGGGCTTTAGCTCAGCTAATATCTACAGGGAAACTAAAAGGACCAGTGAATGGCGCACAATTGCTCTGGTTTTTCAAACGTTTAGGTCTGAGCGTGAGACTTAAAACGCGTATCCGTATTTCAGAGCATGGAGAGCTGAAGACAATAGAAGAAAAACTGAAAGCGAAATCATAGTGAAGTTTTCTGCGAATAGGGGGACTCTAGCCCTGTGCGCCTTATGATTGATAATAGAGGAGATTGTTTTCTTCCAGCATCTTCTGAATCTTGTCTACTGCCTCATAGACTTCTGCTTCTTTTTTCGCACCTACACATACAAGTTTGCCAGTGGAGAATATGAGAAACACCACTTTAGGACTGGCCATTCGATAAATCGCGCCCGGGAACTGTTCAGGCTCGTACATAATTCTCTTAAGGTTGTAAACCGCTCTTTCAAGATCAATCGCGCCTACCAAGCTTATAGAGGCTACTATGTTTTGAATCTCAATTGATGGTTTCCCAAAGACTGCTATTCCATTAGCCCTTAATTTCTTTACTACCTTGTTCAAAGCTTTTCTAGCCTCTTTCTCCGACTTCGCTCCCGTACAAACCATCTTACCCGTTTTAAAGATTAGAGTAGCGGTTTTTGGCTTCTTTAACCTGAAAACAAGCCCAGGAAAAACCGTCGGTCGATATTCCACCTCTGGAAAGGCCTTAACTATAGACTGCAGGCTGATAGCTTGGTTAATGGATGCTGAAGCAACGATGTTTTCAATGCGAATGAGAGCTTTTTTCCCTATCAAGAAGCTTCATCTCAAGTCGGCACATTGTATGATGGAGTGATAATGCCTCAAACGATAACTCTTTTGGTGGCCCAGTAAACAAAACTTTGATTTCTGTTAAGGCTTTTGCAGAAAGAATTCTACCGACAACATGATAGATTGCATGTTTTCATGTTTGAAGAAGAATGCTTCCTCAGTCACGCTTACTTTGAGGCGAAACCAAAAAATATATTGGATGCAAGCAGTCTCGAGGTGCCTATGGAAAGGAGTTCGATCACTGGTTGCGTGCTGAAATCAAAGTAAGTGGTATTGTTCAAGGCGTGGGTTTTCGACCCTTTATCTATCGTATTGCCGTGAAAAATAGGTTAGTTGGCTACGTGCGAAACCGAGGAGACGCGGTCGTAGAGATTGTAGTAGAAGGAAAGAAAGGCGATGTTAATCGTTTTCTTGAAGATTTCAAAGGGAAAAAACCTCCTCTCGCTCGAATCTACGAAGTGACCACGAACTATACCGAAGACAAAAACGAATTTGAAAAATTTACCATTCTCAAGAGTTCTGAAAACGTAGAGCTTTCAGGATCCGTCATCCCGCCAGACATTTCAATCTGCAGTGAATGCTTAAGAGAACTTAGAGACTCGAAAAACAAACGTTACAACTACTTTTTTATCACGTGCACCAACTGTGGCCCCAGATATACCATCATCGAGCGACTTCCCTACGATAGGTCGAACACCACGATGCAAGATTTTCCCATGTGCGATTTCTGTTCCAAGGAATTTGGAAACCCGTCCAACCGTCGGTTTCATGCACAGACAGTGGCATGCAGCAAGTGCGGCCCAAAAGTCTATCTTGCGGCTAACGACGGCCAGCCCATAGAACAAAAAGACCCTATCAGAGAGGCTGGTAGACTGCTTGAGGAGGGATACATCGTTGCGATCAAAGGAAATGGAGGCTTCCACGTCGCCACCGCAACCACCAAGTCTGAACCCATTGCCCGATTGAGAAAAGCTAAGCATAGAACCCAGAAACCGTTCGCAATCATGGCTCGCGACCTTGAAACCATAGAATCGTTCGCAGAAGTAAGCTCTTCTGAGGCTGAACTGCTTACTTCTTACATCAAGCCAATTGTTCTTCTAAAGAAGAGGGATGACTGTTGCCTTTCAGAATTAATTTCTCCGGGACTACACAACATCGGAGTGATGCTTCCATACACTGGTCTACATTATATGCTGTTCGACGACGTACGTGAACCCGCGTTTGTAATGACAAGCGCTAACCCTCCTAATGAACCAATCGTGGCAGAAAATCAGTTAGCCGTAAAAAGACTGGGATCTGTGGTTGACTTCTTTCTGTTTCATAACAGAGTTATAGCCCATAGATGCGACGACTCTGTCGTTCGTTTCCACGGCGTAAATCAGAGCTTGATTCGTCGATCGAGGGGATACGCTCCTGAGCCGATACGCCTTAAACGTTCAGCAAATAGTTGCGTCTTAGGCGTTGGGGCAGAACTTAACGTAACCTCTTGCGTATTGTTGCAAGACAAAGCCTTTGTTTCCCAGCACATCGGAGATGTAGAGAATCTAGAGACCCTTAGATTCTTGAAAAAAGCCGTAAATCACTTGATAAAACTAACGAACAGTAAAATTGAGTTCATAGCCTGCGACCTGCACCCGAAATTCAACACGACAAGGCTGGCCCGTGATTTGGGAAATGAATTTGAATGTCCTGTTGTTTCAGTTCAGCACCATTATGCTCACATAGCATCTTTAATGGGTGAACATGACATCAGCGAGATGGTGGGCATAGCGTGCGACGGCTTCGGTTATGGTTCGGATGGCAAGGCGTGGGGTGGAGAGGTCTTGTATTGCAGCCAAGATGGTTTCCAGCGCCTGGGCCATCTTCAAGAGCAGCCGATGGTTGGGGGTGATCTTGCAACGTTGTATCCGTTGAGAATGGCTGCTGGAATGCTTCACGGTGTGGTGGATGTTGAGGGATGGCTTCTATCCGAAAGTGAACGTTTTCCGCATGGAAAAACAGAGGCCAAAATAATCGTTAGACAGTTGGAGAAAGAGTCAGTGCCCAAAACTACGAGTTGTGGAAGGGTGTTAGATGCTGTTTCTGCCATGCTGGGCATATGTTATGAGCGTACCTATGAAGGTGAGCCCGCGATGAAGTTGGAGTCTGTTGCCATGGAGGGGAAGGACATTTTAGACATAACACCTGAAATTAGAGGAAACACCGTTGACACTACACTGCTCGTTCATGAAATATTTAATGAGAGAAGCAAACAGCCAGTTGCTGACTTGAGTTTTTCCGCCGAATCCTATCTTGCTAATGGTCTCGCCCAACTGGCCATCGAGAATGCTGATCGACTAGATGTCAAGATCATCGGGTTTTCCGGTGGAGTTGCATACAATGAACACATCACGCAAACAATTAGAAAAAACGTTGAGAAAAATGGTTTCAGATTCGTAGTTCATAACATGGTTCCGCCTGGGGATGGAGGTATCGCGTTCGGTCAAACAATCGCCGCAAGCCTTATCGCCCAGTAACCATAATCGATTTATTTTAGACACATGTTGATTAGGTGACGAAAATGTGCCTCGCAATCCCGGCCAAAGTGATTGAAATTCGTGGAAATACTGCGAAGGTTGACTTTGGCGAGGGTGTCTTGAGAGACGTGAACGTCACGCTTGTGAATCCTCGGTTGGGAGAATACGTTTTGGTCCATGCAGGATACGCTATTCAGGTAATTGATAGGAAATCTGCGGAAGAAACCCTTCGGTTATGGGAAGAAATTCTCAAGTATGAGTGAAAATGTTGACGACGGAAGCTGTGTTATAGGCGAGGATGCGACACAGTGTTTCGTAAAGGCGTTAGTCCCCCGACAAAAAAATTGGCAGAATGAAGAAGTCGTCTAGCGAATACGAGCGCCCGCGCATTGGAAGAAGAAGCGCTCAATAAGGATGCATGCATGCACTATTAGTTTACATATATCCCTTAATTTCCCATTTTTATCCTTTTGATTTCAAGACGGTGAGCATTTGTTTTACCAAAACTATCCTGCACTATTCTAAGAATTTATGCATCCGACTTTTTTAGTTAGATTTCGAAGTCCTTCGTCTTGATGACTCTTTTCCTCCACTTTTTATGCCAGCTCTTCCAACCTGTCTTCACGAGTCCTTCTCTTATCTCTGGTTTCTCACCAACCCACTCCAGGAGAGTGTAGAAGCTTCTCTTACCCTTCAATCTGTTTGCAGGTACACCCACCTCTATGCACCATTCTAAGAAGCTGCCTTCAACCCTATCTTGGAGTTCCCCTGTGACCTCAACCTTTTCCACGTGGAATCCTAGGTTTTGCAGATATTCTCGAAGGCTTGAGAGAACATATCCTGAACAGACTTCGAAGTGAGTTTCTCTATCAGCACCCATCACTTGAACGATTTCCTTTGCTATCTTCACGGCATCGTCTAAGTACTTCTTGTTCCTGAAATCTGGTGGTTGAAAAGAAGTAACAGGGATCCTACGTTTCATATACCTGCGGTCTGGAAGTCTCAGAGCACCAATCACGACACCGAGGATAAGGTCTCCCCATCCAGCGTCATCTATCAATATCTTCTTCTTCCACAGAAATTCGTCCATATTCATGGCTCACACACAATTGACATCTTGAACCTTCAAAATACTAGGTAGGAGTATTCAGATAAATATTACAATTGGCTACGCATGCATGCATCAATTCTTTTGATTTGAAAAACATTTCACAAGGTTGCATGCATGCCAATACGAAGAGCGACTGCTCTTCGCCTAAACTCTTTTATTACAAACAGACTATTTATTGGTGGTGAAATCGATGGCAGAAATTGCGAAAACTTGGGGCGAAAACGTGGCACAACTGATCGATAAGCTCGCGGGCAAGGGATCAGACGTTGAACTTAACTTCAAGAACTTAACACTGGAGGTCGCTGGATTCAAAGCCAAACTGAACGGGTCTATCGTGTTAAACATTCTCTACGTTTCAGAAAGGAAGTAAGTCCCACTCATCTCCGTTCCCTCGGGTGTAACCTTGGAAATACCGACGCAACTAGTTCACGCTCTTAAATCGGGGGAAATGAGCCTTCTCATTAGGGGAAAAGAAACTCTCCAATTAAAAATCGAAGATAAAAGAATCGATGTCAATTTGCTGAACAAAAAACTGCTAAAGAGTATACTAGAAACAAAGGTTGAACCGGAAGAAAAAAGTCTCCTAGGAAGACTTCCACAGCTTAAGAGTATGGCTAAACAATTAAAGAAAAACGGACTCACAGCAATAGTATCTTACAAAGGCACCACTCTCCTCACATTAGGTCGAGAAGCGCATCCTAAGCTTTCACGATTAGTGACTGGAACCGACACGATAGAAATCAACAGCCTAAGCAAACTGATACAGCTACTCATATAGACGCTGTTAAGGTCTCCTACTCTATCTTTTGAAAGGTTAAGAGCCATGCATGCATGCAAAGAAAAACGGGATTCACTTTGATAGAAACGTTCGATGTAATCTCAGCATCTCTTCGACGAAGAAAAACATCAAGAACCACGATGGAATAATGATGGTACATTAGTATACATGCGCATGCATAGGGATATATCATTTTCAGAAATATGTCGTTCATGGTAATTTGACTTATTTCTCACAGAAAGTTAGCTTGTTACATGGAATACTGGTGACTCAGGGAATCAAGAGATGAAAAGTAAAGAAATTGACGTTGGAATTTACAGAATAAAGCTTACAGTCTACAGAACAGGAAATGTTCATGTGTGTTTTGTCAATAGAATAAGTGGAGAAGAAAGAACTCTAAAAGTTAGAAATCCTATGGCTCTCCAGAAAAAAGTTGGTTCGGTTAACTACAGAGTATGAGAACTCGGTAGTTTAAAAAAAGAAAGGGTTGTTTTGTAGTTTGTGCTTCGTTGTGAGGCTAATATTCAACTTTTTTTGGCAATGTCTTGGCTTGTTCTATCCACTTCTTGACCATGTCGAGAGGTGGTAGTTGTTTCACAAGTTTCTTCTGTTCATTCACTTCTTTCAGTTTGGCATGTAAGTTTTCTGGAACTCTCTTTGAAAACTCTACTACAGTGTCTACCCCTGCTTCCTCTAGCAGGTCTGAATATTCTTCTCCAATTCCTTCAATCCTGAAAAGGTCTGCCATATTTACCCATTCTAAGACTAATGTTTCAGAGATGCCTGTCTTCTCTGCCAACTCCTTTCGCCCTGTCCTTGTGCATCCTTTGTCAAGTAGTGCATGAACAGTGTTTATGCCTATGTTTGCAAGCTTCTCAGCATAGGTCGGTCCAATTCCCTCTATTTCCTTTATCGGTTTGCTCAAGTTTTTCTATCTCCAAGTCCTTTCCACATTTGTTACGAAATACTTAAAAAACTTCTGTAGAAACACTTGTAAAAATCCAAAAATACCACGCGTTCTTCAAAATAAAGGAAAACCACAAAAAATAATGACAAGTGTTAAAGATTTATGCTTTGTTCAAGTTTCCTTCGAGGATTTCTTGGATTCAAGTCCAAAAAGACCAAAAAATGAAAACAACCCAAGTAGATGCATGCAATAAAATGACATAAAATGCATGCATTTGAAAAAGAAGTCGCACATAGAGGATGATGCTGCTTCATTTAGCCAACGTATTTAAGTTATGCCACTGTTTAGGAGATGGAAGTCAGAGGTAGAGTAAAAAATGCTGAGTTCCGACCAAGTTCTAGCGGATCCCAATTTTTGGGTGTGGTAAAGATGACTAAGACAGGTGACCAAGCTAGGTGTCCACAATGCCGTGGAACAGCCCGTGTCATTTGGATTTCACAAGACGAAAAAACTATGGCAATAAAATGCACCAGATACCATAGCCAGATAAGTCCCCCTCCCACAAAGTTCAGTTCACGTGCCCAGAGTAAGACAAAGAAAGGAATGGTATTCCTTGTGGAAATGGATGCGCAAACGAGGTAACAACCGAATGAAAACTAGGAATGAATGGGATGCCAAATAGAAGATGGCCAAAGCTGCGAGGACGACCTCGAGGCAGGGGCCATTCAGCACGTGATACGAAGCTTCTCAAGTATCTCATAACAATTTCTCTAAAACACAGAATTGACCCAAACAAGCTCTTCAACAAGATTGTGTATGCTTGGAAGAATGGAAGATCTAAGTGCAAGCAATTAACAATTCAGTGCCGCGAAAAAACGGGAGACCATGCCATTTTCCTTATAACTACAAATCATGAAGTAGTTGCACAATTTCCGATGCCAGGGCACCTTCTTAAGCAAACAGCTCCACTGAAACGGTTTGCATATGCAATTGAACGTGAGAAAGACGCTCTAATGAAGAAGAAAAATGCTAAGGCAGTGGGGTATCATAAAATTGGGGATTTGAAGGCTGGAATGAAGCGGGTCAACTTGAAAGCCCGTGTTCTCGCAATTTCAAGACCAAAACAAGCTCTGACAAAATACAACGATTATGTTATGTTTGCCAACGCAACTTTA